>ERZ761607.2376-NODE-2376-length-20547-cov-4.910258_pt1 | contig 20547 bp, 13 predicted proteins | sample MGYA00511164_ERZ761607 | MGnify/ENA primary metagenome ERZ761607 (study PRJEB28899, sample SAMN02445080) | bioreactor sludge metagenome | biome: EBPR sludge | place: Australia: Brisbane, Thorneside Wastewater Treatment Plant | collected 2011-06-22 ... | reverse complement strand
CCGGCGCGGAGTGGCGCGAGCCCGGCTGCTCGATGTGCATCGCGATGAACGGCGATCAGATCGAGCCGGGTCAGGTCGCGGTCAGCACGAGCAACCGCAACTTCGAGGGTCGCCAAGGCAAGGGCGGCCGGACCCTGTTGGCCTCGCCGTTCACCGCCGCCGCCGCCGCCGTCACGGGCAAGGTCACCGACCCGAGGACGCTTCTTTCCTGACGCGTCGGTCGACCGGCGCGCGGATGTCGCCACGGTCGCGGACTCGAACACCTCACGGTCGCCGACGCTTCGACCGATCTCGACGCTCCTTCAATCGCTCTTTTCCGACTCCGAGCTCGCCATGGAACCTCTCCGTCCCTTCTCCTCCCGCGTGCTTCCTCTGATCGTCGACGACGTCGACACCGATCAGATCATCCCGGCGCGTTTCCTCAAGGTCACCGACAAGGTCGGCCTCGGGAAGAAGCTCTTCTCGGACTGGCGCTACGAGGCGGACGGCTCGCCCAAGCCGGGCTTCCCGCTCAACGACCCGAAGCACGCGGGCGCCCAGGTTCTGCTCGCGGGGCACAACTTCGGCTGCGGATCCTCGCGCGAGCACGCGCCTTGGTCGCTCGTCGACTACGGCTTCCGCGCGGTGATCGCGACGAGCTTCGCGGACATCTTCGGCGGCAACGCGCTCAAGAACGGGCTGCTCCCGATCGTGCTCGAGCCGGCGCTGCACGCGGAGCTGCGGGCGGCGGTGGAGGCCGACCCGAACGTGGAGATCCACGTGGACCTCGCGTCCCAGACGGTGACCCTGCCGAGCGGCAAGAGCGCGAGCTTCCCGGTGGACCCCTTCGCCAAGACCATGCTGCTCGAAGGCGTCGACGAGCTCGGCTACCTGCTGGCCAAAGACGACGCCATCGCGGCCTTCGAGGCCCGTCGTGCCTGATCGCGAGACCTCGCGACCGTCAGCGCGCCCGAGGCCCACGACGCCGCTCGTGGGGACGCCGACGGATCTCCACCTCTACGACACCACGCTGCGCGACGGAACCCAGCGCGAGGGGCTCTCGCTCTCGGTCGACGACAAGCTCCGCATCGCGGAGCGCCTGGGCGCGTTCGGCATGCGCTTCGTCGAGGCCGGCTGGCCGGGCAGCAACCCGAAGGACGCCGCGTTCTTCGCGCGCGCGAAGGGTCGCCGCTTCGGTGACGCCACGATCGTCGCGTTCGGATCCACCGCGCGCCCCGGCATCGCGCCCGACGACGACCTGCAGCTCCGCGCGCTCCTCGACGCGGAGACGAGCGTCGTCACCATCTTCGGCAAGTCGTGGACGCGGCACGTGGAGGACGTGCTGCTGACCACGCGCGACGAGAACCTCCGCATGATCGAGCGCAGCGTCGCGTTCCTGCGCGCGCGTGGTCGCCGCGTGATCTACGACGCCGAGCACTTCTTCGACGGCTACGCGACCGATCGTGACTACGCGCTCGCGACGCTTCGGGCCGCGCAGGACGGAGGCGCGGAGACGCTCGTGCTCTGCGACACCAACGGCGGCTCGTTGCCCTGGACGATCGACGAGGTGGTGCGCGACGTGCGCCGCTCGCTGACCGCGCCGATCGGCGTGCACTGTCACGATGACTCCGGCTGCGCGGTCGCCAACAGCCTCGCCGCGGTGCGCGCGGGCGCGACGCAGGTGCAGGGAACCGTCAACGGCTACGGCGAGCGCTGTGGAAACGCGAACCTGCTCACGGTGGCCGCGGACCTGGAGCTCAAGCTCGGCCGGCGCTGTCTGCCGGAAGGCAAGCTCGCGGAGCTCACGTCGCTCTCGCGTTTCGTCGCGGACCTCGCGAACCTGCCTCCCGACGCGCACGCGCCCTACGTGGGCAAGAGCGCGTTCGCCCACAAGGGGGGGGTGCACGTGAGCGCGATCCGGCGCGACGCGGGCAGCTACCAGCACGTGGAGCCGGAGCTCGTGGGCAACGAATGCCGCGTGGTGGTCAGCGAGCTCTCCGGGAAGAGCAACGTGCTCTCGAAGGCGGAGGAGCTCGGGTTGCGCGTCGAAGGTGGGGAAGGGCGCGTGCTCGAGACCATCAAGGAGCGCGAGGCGCGCGGCTACTCGTACGAGGCGGCCGAGGCTTCGGTCGCGCTCTTGGTCGAGCGTCAGCGCGCGGACTACGCGCCGCCCTTCGTGGTGCTCGACTACCGAACCGGCGTCGCGCGTCGTCGCGGCACCGCGCCCTGGAGCGAAGCGACGGTGAAGGTCGCGCTCGGCACGAACGACGAGGACGTGCGCGTGTCGGCGGGCGAAGGCAGCGGTCCGGTGGCGGCCCTCGACGTCGCGCTGCGCGAGGCGCTCAAGTCGGCGTACCCCGCGCTCGAGAAGATCCACCTCGTCGACTACAAGGTCCGCATCCTCGACGGACACGACGGCACCGACGCGACGACGCGGGTGTTGCTCGAGTGCGAGCGCGACGGAATCCGCTGGAGCACGGTCGGGGCGAGCAAGAACATCGTGGAGGCCTCCCTCGAAGCGCTCGTCGACGGCTACGAGTACGGCCTCCGTCACTTCCCCGAGGCGCCTTCCGTCACGAGCGCCGCGAGCGCGGTCGCGAGCGCGGATTGAGCTCGACAAGAGCTTCACCTCGCGAAGAACGCGCTAACTGAATCCCGCCCCCAAAGCCGATTGATCACGACGGAAACCCGAATGAGACAACGCATCGTCCTCCTCCCCGGCGACGGCATCGGCGTCGAGATCGTGGCCGCGACCCGCAAGGTGCTCGACGCGCTCGCCGCCTCGCACGGGCTCGACTTCGAGTTCCAGGAGCGCCTGATCGGCGGCGCCGCGATCGACGCGGTGGGTGATCCGCTGCCCGAGGTCAGCCTCGACGCGTGCCGAGGCGCGGACGCGATCCTGCTCGGCGCGGTGGGCGGCCCGAAGTGGGACGATCCGAAGGCGAAGATTCGCCCCGAGCAGGGTCTGCTGCGCATCCGCAAGGCGCTCGGCCTCTACGCGAACCTCCGCCCGGTGAAGGCGTGGCCTGCGCTCCTCGACGCCTCGCCGCTGCGGCGCGAGCGCATCGAGAACGTCGACCTGCTCTTCGTCCGCGAGCTCACGGGCGGCATCTACTTCGGTGAGCCGCGCGAAGAGGGCAGCGAGCGCGCGCTCGACACGATGGTCTACACGCGCCCCGAGGTGGAGCGTGTGGTGGAGATCGCGTTCCGGCTCGCGGCGGAGCGCAAGAAGAAGGTGACCAGCATCGACAAGGCGAACGTGCTCGCGTCGATGCGCCTCTGGCGCCAGGTCGCGATCGACGTCGGCGCGCGGCACCCGGAGATCAAGCTCGAGCACCAGCTCGTCGACTCGATGGCGATGCGCCTCGTCACCGATCCCGCGTCCTTCGACGTGATCGTCGCGGGCAACATGTTCGGCGACATCCTCTCCGACGAGGGCGCGGTGCTCACCGGCACCCTCGGCCTGCTTCCCTCGGCCTCGCTGGGCGATCCGGGCACGCCGGGCCTCTACGAGCCCATCCACGGCAGCGCGCCCGACATCGCGGGGAAGGGCGTCGCGAACCCCGTCGCCACGGTGCTCAGCGCCGCGATGATGCTCCGCCTCTCGCTCGGTCGCGCCGAAGCGGCCGCCGCGCTGGAGGCCGCGGTGGAGCGTGCGATCCGCGACACCCGAACCCGCGACCTCGGAGGCAAAGCCTCCACCGTCGAGATGGCCGACGCGATCGTCGCCGCCATCGAAGCGTGACCGCTCCCCGAACGCTCACTTCTCTGCCGCACTTCCGCGAACCCTCGAGCTCGAGCCATGACCGACACCGACACGACCCACACGCGCAAACAGGCCAAGCCCGAGCGGCGCCCCGTCACGCCCTACTTCGATTTGAAGAAGGATCCGAGCGGTCGGCGCTACATGGAGGTGAAGCTTCGCGGCATCGCGCTCTTGCGCCTCGTGCTCTCCAACAAGGGCACCGCGTTCACGCAAGAGGAGCGCATCTCGCTCGAGCTCGACGGATTGTTGCCGCCGCAGGTCGAGACGCTCTCCGATCAGATCGCGCGCGTCTACGAGGGCTTCCGCACCGCGCCCTCCGATCTCGCGAAGTACCAGTTCCTGCGCGAGATCCAGGAGCGGCAGGAGATCCTCTTCTACGCGCTGCTCGAGCAACACCTCGAGGAGATGTTGCCCATCGTCTACACGCCGACCGTCGGCAAGGCGGTGCAGCAGTTCAGCCACATCTACCAGACGCCGCGCGGGCTCTCGTTCTCGCCCATCAACATCCACCGCGCCGAGCGCACGGTGCAGAGCTACCCGATGGACGACGTGCGCATGATCGTCGTCACCGACTCGTCGGCCATCCTCGGCATCGGCGATCAGGGCTACGGCGGCCTCGCGATCCCGATCGGCAAGCTCGCGCTCTACACCGTCGCGGGCGGCGTCAGCCCCTTCCACACCATGCCCGTCGCGCTCGACGTGGGCACCGACCGCATCGACCTCATCAACGACCCGCGTTACCTCGGCGTGCGTCAGCGGCGCCTGCGCGGCGCGGATTACGACGACTTCGTCGATCGCTTCGTCACCGCGATCAAGCACCGCTGGCCCAAGGCCGTCATCCAGTGGGAGGACCTCTCGAAGACGGCGGCCTTCGAGGTGCTCGAGCGCTATCGCGACGTCACGCCGAGCTTCAACGACGACATCCAAGGCACCGGCGCGGTGGCCCTCGCGGGCGTGCTCCAAGCGTGCGAGCTCGAAGGCGAGTCGATCGCGGATCACACCTTCGTGATCCACGGCGCGGGCGCGGGCGGCGCGGGCGCCGCCGACGCGATCGTCGACGGCCTGATGGGCGCGGGGCTCTCGAAGGAAGACGCGCACGCGAAGGTCTTCGTGCTCGACAGCCGCGGGCTCTTGATCGAAGGCCGCAGCGTCGAGGCCTACAAGCAGCCCTTCGTGCAGCCCAAGACGCGCGTCGCGGATTGGAAGACCGAGAGCGGCACGCCCGATCTGCTCGAGACGGTGATCCACAGCGGCGCCACCGTGCTCCTCGGTCTCTCGGGTCAGCCCGGCGCGTTCGACGAGCCGGTGGTGCGCGCGTGCGCCGCGAACTGCGAGCGCCCGATCGTCTTCCCGCTCTCGAACCCGACCACCAGCAGCGAAGCGCATCCCGCCGAGGTGCTCGCGTGGACGGATGGCAAGGCGCGCGTCGCGACCGGCTCGCCCTTCGGCGACGTGCGCTACGAGGGCAAGACGCAGATCGTCGGTCAGGGCAACAACGCCTTCATCTTCCCCGGCCTCGGCATGGGCGCGATCCTCGCGGACGCGAAGAAGGTGACCGACGGTATGGTGCGCGCGGCGGCCTACGCGCTCGCGGCGTACACGAAGGAGCGCTACACGACCGAGCGCCGCATCTACCCGCCGGTGAGCGATCTCCAGGAGACCTCGCGGCGCGTGGCGGCCGCGGTGATCCTCGCCGCGATCGAGGATGGCGTCGCGCAGAAGGCGAACCTTCCGAGCACGCCCGAAGCGGTGCGCGCGTACGTGGAGGAGCGCTTCTGGAAGCCGGAGTACCTGCCCTTCGTGGGCGGGTGAGCGTTCGGTGGTGATCGCTCAGGTCGTGATTCGGCCGTCGGTGTTCGTCGGGTGACCGTCCGCCGCTCGCGTACGAGGCGATCGTCCGCGGAGCGACCGTCCGTGAGGTGATCGTCCGCGGAGCGATCGTCCGTGCGGTGTCGTTCAGGGGCTCGACCGATCGCGCGATGACCCTCGAGCGGCGCGGCGTCGTCGCGTCCACGCGGCGAGAGCGAGGAGCGCGAAGGCGCCGTCGCCCGCGCTCGTCGCCCTGCAGCCGCAGCCACCGCTCATGTCGGATCCCTCGTCGCCACCGTCCGCCCGCACCCCGCCGTCGACGTTCGGTCCGCCGTCGGGCCGCGGCGGAGGCGGCGGAGGGGCGCGGAGCAACCACGCGACGGTTCGCCGGACGACCGTCTCGTTGCCCGCGAGGTCGGACACGCGAGCGCGCACCTCGACCTCGGGATCCGAGAGCGGCGCATCGAGCGTCACGCGCACCACGCCGTGCGCGTCTGCGGGCACCGAGAGATCCGTCGCGCACGCCTCGCCTTCGAGCACGCAGAGCTCGAGCGAGCCGACGTCGACGCCCTCACCGAGATCGACGGTGCCGACGTGCAGCGCGGTCACGCGATCACCGTCGACCGTGGCGGCGAGATGGAGCGTGGGCCGCTGAGTGTCGCGTCGCTCCATCGGGCCCCCGGCCGCGCCGATGTCGATCCAGCGCGCGAGCACGCCGAGCTCTTCGGCGGTGATCTCCGTCTCGTGCGCGACGCCGAAGTCGATGTCGCGCACCTCGGGGCGATCCGCGTCGCCGTAGGTCGCGTCGGTGCGCCCGTCGGTGCGCGCGCCCGCGGCCTTCCAGTAGAGCAGGCTCGAGAGCGCGTTGAAGGCGCGCAGGTAGCGGGTGAGCTGCGGGCGGCGGAAGGTGGTGCCGCTTCCGCCCGCGCCCGTCATGTGGCGCGACGCCTCCGGGACGCAGCTCTGCCCACGGTCCGCGACGAGGCAGAACCACGTCGACTGCGTGTCGCGATCGGTGCCCGGACGATCGAGCGCGAGGCCGGCCGCGGGCGCGTCTCCGCCGTGGCAGTCGTTGCAGCGTCTCTCGAAGATCGGGAGCACGTCGCTCTCGAAGTCGATCGAGAGCCCGTCGCCGCTCACCTCCCGCGTCGCGATCGTTCCGTCGTCACCGCGGCCCGCGAGCAGCGGGACCGATCCCATGCCGAGCTCCGGGATCGCGTACTCGTCGGTCGCGGCGAACGATTCCTCGAAGACGATGCGCGTCGCGCGCGAATGCACGTGACAACCGCCGCAGGTCTTCTGCTCGCCTGGACGCAAGCTCTGCCAGGTCTGGTCGGTGTTCAACGTCCGACCGTCGCAGTCGATGCCTTGCATCAAATACGGAACGTTGGCGGGCATTCGCACGAGGAAGCTCGTGTCGGGATGGTCGCTCGGGTCCATTCGCGCCGAGCCGTCCGGGAGGCGATGGCGCACGGGAATCTCGCCGAGGATGCGCACGCGCTCGCCTGCGACGTTCGCGAGCTCCTGGTAGGTGTTGCGGCTCCGGTTCGGCATCACGCCGAGGATGCGCACCCCACAGAGGTCGTCGTCCGTGTAGTCGATGGTGTCGGTGCCCTGGTTGTGGAACTGGTGCTCGCCCTGGAAGAGGATGCCGCCGTGCGGGTGGGTCTCCCGGTCGAGGATCGAGGCCGCCCCGAGGAGCCCGAAGGGCGTGCCGACCTCGAGGGCGGAGTGCGATGCGCGTACGTCCGCCGGATCGATCGTCGCCGGTCGCTCGACGCCGTGGATCTCCGCGTAGGGCACGAGCGCGCGCGCCTGGATCTCGTGCCACTCGCGCGAGTCCACCACGAGCTCGAGATCGCTCGGGTGCATCGAGGGAAACGTCGTCACACGGTAGAGCCCCGCGTCGCAGCCGGGGGTGTCCATCTCCAGCGAGGTGATCACGTTCATCGCGGTCCCGGATCCCGAGCCGCTGGTGAGCGGCGGCACCTCGCGACCGAGCGCGGTGAAGACGCCGTTGCCGGAGACGGTGCTGCACGCGCCCTTGCCCCAGGTCACGAGCAAGCCACCGTCCGGCAGCGCGCTCGGATGACCGACCTTGCCCGCGAAGGGCAGCGGGTCGGCATAGGTGGGCACCGTGAGCGGCGGCTCCCGCATCGGCGAGGCCATGTTGTCGCTGCTGGTCGCCCAGCGGGTGAGCCGCTGCACGTCGCGGGGCGCGTAGAGGTCGCCCCGCGCCATGATCTCGTCCGGCCCGAATCCTTCTTGGCCGTCTGGCTCCGGCATCACGCCGACCACGACGCCGAGCCCATTGTTGTTTCCGCGGTAGTAGTCGGTGAACCACACACGACCGTCGGAGGTCTGGGTGAGAAAGTGGGCCGCTTTGTGATCGACACCCGTGCTCGTGAGCGGCGTGTGATCGCCTGCGTGCTGTCCGTAGAAGGCGAACGGAAGCGCGCCGTCCGGATGCTGGGTGTAGAGGTGGAAGAGGTTCCCGATCGTGGTGAATCCGCCCGGAGAGCCGTTGGTGTGTCGGAACGGGAGACCACCGAAGATCTGCCAGCTCGTGAGCGCGAGGCGCCCGTCGCGCAGCACGATCGGGTGTTGCTCCTGCGCGAGCGAGTGGTGGCTCGAGAGATCGACGTTCCGACCGTCGAGATCCATCGCGTACATCCGCGAGCCGCGGCCGGAGCTGTTGGTCCCGAACACGAGCGTGGTGGTGTTGCCGTCGCGCGACGACGTGAACGCGAGGCGACCGTTCGGAAGGAACGCGGGGCCCGCGTCGAAGGTCTCGGGCTCGTGCGGCAACGCGCGCACCTCACCGGTCGCGACGTCGACGAGGTGGAGCTGCGCCTCGGTGGCGGCGAGGGTGCGGTTCGGGAGTGGCAGGCGCATCGCGGGCCCCGGCGCGGCGCGTGGATCGATCACTTGGGGATCCACTGGCTCGCTGCCGACCGAGAGCGGCCCGCGGAACACCGTGAACGCGACCGTCGCGCCGTCGAACGAGACGGCGGGATCCATCGCGGCGCACGAGGCTTCGTCGGTGGAGGTCGACGAGCAGTCGTAGAGCACACGTTCGGTGCCGTCCGCCGCGCGGTGCATCAGATCGCAGGGTGCGTTGAAGCCGCTGAAGAAGTGCGTGACGTCGGGGAGCACGTCGTAGACGTCGAGCCCCCGCATCGTGCGCGTCACGGCGCGTGTGGTGCCGTCGATCGTCACGTCGAGCGTGAGGTCGACCGTGACGTCGGTGCGCGCGCAGCGGACGTAGACGAGCGGCGTCGACTGTGCGGCGGCGGTGCCGACGCAGAGCGCAGTGGTCGCGAAGAACGATGCGAGCGCGAGGGGGACTGGACGCATCGTGAGAGAGTCGACGAGCGCGACGACTCGAGCGATTTCGAAGCGTGCGCGTCGCGATGTTCGTGAGCGTTCAGCGCGGAACCGGCGGCGCGTCGAGGCTCAGCGGCGCTCCCTCGGCCGACACGAACGCGCCTGCGACTCCGCCCGCGCGCGCGTGACCTTCGAAGTCGAGCTCGGCGCCCTCGGGGAGCGCGTCGCCCACCTCGATCGCGAGCGCGCTCGGATCGGTCGGGTGCAGATCGAGCGCGCCCGACGCCGCGTGCGGAGCGCGAAAGCGCGACGACGCTTCTTCGTAGGTGCCCACCACGTTCTCTTCCGCGTCGTCGGCCGCGAGCGCGGTACCGGCGAAGATCGCGTTGTAGCGCGCGCGCTGTCGGAACCCTTCCGCGCCGCCGCGGATCGACACCCCGCGTCCGGTCGCGATCACCGTGTTGAAGAGCAGGTCGACCTCGCGCGGCACGTCGTTGTGGGGCTGGATCGAGATCGCGCCGCCGCTCGGGTTCACGAAGGCGTTGGCGAAGATCACGAGGTTGCCCTCGGCCTGGAGCAGGTTCTCGGTCGCGTTGTCGAAGAAGAGGTTCGCGTAGACTAGGTAGCGATCGTCGACTCCGTCGCCGCTCGTCGGAAGATGCCCGAAGAGCACGTTCGGCCGCGCGTTCCCGCCCGTCGACGCGTTGCGCGTCTTCGAGAAGACGTTGTGCCGCACGATCGTGTCGCCGGTCGGCATGCCGGCGGGGCGCGCGTTCTGGTGTTTGATCTGCATCGCGTAGCCGATCGGATCGAGCACGGTGTTGTACTCGATCAGCCCACGCACGAAGGGCTGCGCGCCGTCGGAGTTGCCGAGGTAGAGCCCGGTGCCCGCGCCTTCGATGCGGTTGCCGCGGATCACCCAATCGGACGCCGGGCTCTTCGTCGAGATGCCCACGATCTGCTGATCGCCGCCGAGCCCGACCATTCGTAGCCCCTCGATCACCACGTGATGCGTCGGCTGCTCGGTGCCGCCCTGCGAGGCCACGCCGAAGCCCGCCATGCCGAGCCCGTCGACGTCGAGGTTGCGGATCTTCAGCCAGCTCGCGCCGTGGATCGCGATGACGTTGAACGCGTTGCTGCCGAGGAAGCGTGGCCGCGCGCTGGGATCGAGCGCCTCGACCACCACACAGCGTCCTTCTTCGCCCGAGCGACGCATCGGCAGACCACGCGCGTAGTCGCCCGCGCGAAGGCGCAGCACGTCGCCCGGTTCGAGCGTGTCGAGGACGGCGCGGTAGTCGTCGGGACCGGCTTCGAGGGTGCGCCCACCGCCTTCGCAGTCCTCCCAGGGAAGCGGGGCCCACGTGCGCGAGGGCGGCGCGCCCGCGTCGTCCGAGGTCGAGGCGTCGCGGTCTTCCACTCCCGCGTCGACCGACACGTCCGCGTCCACGCCCCCGGAGTCGCGACGCGTGGGGAGGCCGCCGTCTTCCGTCGGGTCACCGCCCGATCCTCCACACGCGACGAGCAGCACACCGAGCACACCGAACGCACGAACGAGCATGCGACGAGCCTCGCGCATCGGTGCGCGTCGCACGATTTCGAAGCGTGCGCGCGCACCCGGTTCGCTGCGGAGCTCGACGTGCTCAGCGCGGGCGATAGAGCGTGATCGTCGCGCGATCGGTCGCGGCGCGCGTGGCGAACCAGATCACGCCGTGGTCGGGGAGGGTGGCCGCGATCGTGCGCGAGAGGCCGGCTTCGAAGGGACTGCGCGACTCGAGCGACCACGCATCCGCGACGGGATCGTAGCGGTGCAGCTCGCCGGAGGGCGCGAAGAGCACGAGGAAGTCGCCGTCGTCCGGATCGGTGAGCGCCCAGCCTCCGCTCGCGCCGCCCGCCACCGTGCGGATCACGTCGGGCGCGTCGGCCACGCGGCGCGTCTCGCCGCTCGCCTCGCGGAGGTACACCTCACGCCGCTCGTCGCCGCCGCCGTAGAGCAACACGTCGTGGATCGGCGAGTGCTCTCCGAAGGTGTGCAGCGCGGAGTGGAACGCGCTCGTGGCTTCGAGGGTGGTCGAGCCGTCGTCGGGATCGATCACGAAGAGCCGTGAGTCGTTCTCGCCGCGCCCCGCGACGACACCGACTCCGGGCACGAAGGTCGCGAAGTCGCGCAGGTACGCGTTGCGGATCGCGAGCTCGTGGCGCGACCAGGTCTCGGTCGCGAGCGCGAAGGTCCAGAGCTCCGCGCCGCGGTAGTAGAAGACCCGCCGACTCTCGGGATCGAACGCGGTCTTGTCGTAGCCGTGGTTCGTGTAGCCCCACCCGCTGCCTTCGAAGTCGAGCCACTCCGGCAGCGGGCCGCGAATCCACTCGCTGGTGCGCGTGCAGTAGATGCTGAACGCGGGGATCGTGAGGTGACCTCCGCCGTAGTGCATCACGCAGCCCGAGGTCGGGTCGTAGACCGCGCTGTCGCCCCACGTCAGATCGTGGCCGCCGTCGCGGTTGTCGAAGTAGCCCGCGGCTGCCGTGGTCTCGTAGCGAACCCACTCGCCCGGCGCGATGCCGGCTGCGACCTCCGCGAAGGTGCTCTCGCCGTCCACCACCACCGGCCGCGCGTCGCTCGGCGGCAAGATCGTGGAGGCGTCGCTCCGCGCACCACCGTCGTCGGAGCCCGCGTCGCCCGTCGCGCCCGCGTCGTCGTTCGGCGTGGTGGCGTCCTCGACGATCGCGCCATCGAACGAGGCGTCGCGTTCGGAGCCTGCGTCGAGATCCGTCGCCTTCGTGCCGGAGCACGCGGTCGTGATGGCGAGCGCGCACGTCAGCAGCGTCGTTCTCATCGCCGCCTCCGCCACGCGAGCACGAGCATCGCGAAGAAGGGCACGAGGCTCCGCGCGTCGGCCGACACCGCGCGGCAGCCACAGCCGCCGTCGCCGTCGTCCGTCGTGCCTCCACCGCCGTCCACGCGCGCCCCCGCGTCGCGCGCCACGCCCGCATCGCCGGGGGGAACGCTCGCGTCGCCTGGCATCGTCCCCGCATCCGGATCGGCCACGCCCGCGTCGGTGCCCGGCATCGGCGTGCTCGTCGGGGTCTTGAAGCCTTCCGCGATGGCCCAGTCGGGCGCTTCCCCCGCGAGCGCGTACGCGCCCACGTCCGCGACCCCTCCGCGCGCGACTCCGTCGAAGTCGTCGCTCGGCACGTGCGCGGCGTCGCCGGCGCCCGCGAGCGCGCCGTCCGCGCGCGGGAAGAGGTTCATCGGCGGCGCGCCCCCGAGGCTCGCCATCACGAGGTCGGTCGCGATGGAGCCTGCGCTCACGCCCGGGCCGCTGCCGTTGCCGACGTTCCCCACGCTCACGAGCATGGAGGTGTCTCCGTTCGTGAAGAGCGAGGTACCGCCGCCCGTGTAGAGCGCGTTGTTCGCGACCACCACCGAGCCCGTCGCGCCGCGCAGCGCGATCGGGTTGCCCGCGTTGAGGATCGTGTTGTGCACGACGACGAGGTTCGACGGCGTGCCCGCCTGATGCGGCTGCATCGCGATGCCCGCGCCCACCGCGCCGAGGATCAGGTTGTTGCGGATCGTCGCGTCCGCTGCGGACTGGATCGCGTGATCCCCGCAGCCCCACATCACGTTGCGCTCGATCACGTTCGGGCCACCGTTGCCCGCCGTGGCGTACGTGAGGATGCAGGGGTAGTTCGTGTCGTGAATCACGTTGTCGCGGACCACGTTCCCGAAGCTTCCTTCTTTGATCTCGATGCCATCACCTTGGCTCACCGTCGATTGATTCGTGTGGTGGATGTAGTTGCCCTCGATGAGCGCGTTCGCGAGCTGGCAGCCGTTCGAGTTGCAGCCGAGGTACATGCCTTCGCCGGTGCCGTTCGTATGGTGGATCTCGTTGCGGAGGATGCGCATGCCTTCGTAGCGTTGGCCGCCGTCGTTCATGCGCAGCGCGACGTCGCCGGTGTCGAAGATCTCGCAGCCCTCGATCGTCACGAAGCGACCGCTCTCGAAGCGCAAGCCCGCCGAGCCACCCGAGAACGCGAGCCCGCGGATCACCACGTGCTCGGCGCGGATGTCCCAGATGTTCTGGCTCGCGTTCGGGCGATGGAAGTGTGGGCGCGCTCCGTCGGCCGCGCGGATCACGATCGGCATCGCCTCCGTACCCGCGAGGTCGAACGAGAAGCGGGAGCCGTCCAGCGTGTACGTGCCGTCGTCGAGGACGAGCTCGTCGCCCGGTTCGAGCGTGTTGATGAGGCTCTCGACGTCGTCGCCGGGCCCGGCGGTGAAGGTCTCCGCGAGGGCGGGAGAGGCGAACGCGAGGAGCGAGAGGAGCACGAAGGCGCGGCGCATCCGAGGAGGCTCCCAGAGCCACCGTCCGACCACCATTTCGAAACGCGCGCGCCGCGGTGTGTCGTTCAAGTATCCGAAAAGACTCGACTATGCGCGACGGATTCAGGGCCCCGCGGTCAACGCGAACACCGGCGGAAAGACCTCGTTCTCGATCGGCGGCGCCTGTCGCTCGATCGTCGCGACCGCCACCGCGCCGGCCACCAGGCCCGCCACGACCACGCCGGTCACGACCCAGAACCAAGGCCGCCGCAGCACGGACCGTTCGGGTGGGTCCAGGGTCAGCGCGATCCTTCGTCCGGCGGGGACCTCGACCTCCGTGGTGCGCTCGCCGTGATCGCCGCGCACGACGACCTCGTACCGCCCGGGCGCCAGCTCCGCGCGCAGCGGCGCCGCCCCTTCTCCGTGTCCCGCGATCACGAAGTACGTGTCGGGCTCGTTGCTGCGCAACACGAGCGTGCTCGGCCGCTCGTCCACGCTGGGTCGAAGCACGATGGCCACCTCGACCGCGCCTCCCGGCACCGCGGTGAAGCGCCGCTCGACGCTCTCGTGATCGAGCGCGCTCACCACGATCGTGTGCTCGCCCGGATCGACCCGCAGCACGTGGTCGCCGGGCGCGTTCGCGATGGACGTCGCGTCCAGCCGCGCCTCGACCACGTCGGGTCCCTCGATCGTCAGCCGCAGCTCGCCGATCGTCGCACGCACCTCGACCAGGAGCGCCTCCACCGCCGACCGATCACGCGCGCGAAGGGTGCCGAGGTCGCCGTCGATCAAACGCTGATACAGACGCTCGGCTGCGAGCGCTTCTCCGAGCCCGCGCAGCGCGAGCGCCCAGTTGAACGCGGTCGGAAGTCGAGGCTCGAGCTCGAACGAACGCTCGAACGCAGTCGCGGCGTCGCGGAAGCGCCCCGCGTCGAGCGCCTCCATCCCGGCGTCGAAGCGCTCGCGTGCCTCGGGGGCTTGGGCCTCCGCCGTCGCGCCGAAGAGCGCGAGCGGCGCGACGAACGGTGCGACGAACGACGCGACGAAGGACGCGAGGACGAGCGCGCGAAGACCGAGGAACCGCCGCGCGAGCCGTGCCTGGAGCGTCTCCGCCCGTCCGCCGCGCGACGCGCCTCGAGCGACCTCCCGCCTGGCGACGCGCCCGCTCACTCTTCCACCTCGCACGTCGGCGCCCAGACTCCTTCGACGCATCGCTGCACTTCGCCATCTTCGCACGCCCGATCGACCTCGCAGAGCCCATACGCGACGCAGCGGGGCGTCGCGCAGCCGGGCTCCGTGCACGCGCAGGTGAATCCGTCCGGGCAGCTCGCGTCCTCGCAAGCTGCGTCGAGGCGCACCGTCGGTGTCGGCACCTGCCCCGACTCGAACGCGAGCGTCACGTCGCGCCGCACGCGCACGTCCGTCGGTCCCGCGCGTAGCGAGAAGCGCAACGACACTTCGTCGGCGCCCGAGCGCGGCACCACGCGCAGCCCGGTCGGAAGCGCGATGCCGGTCGTCCCGCCCACGAGCTGCTCGTCGCGGTAGATCTGCGTGCCCTCCGCGTCGTACGCGCTGACCTCGAGCACCCGCTCGCGCGGCAGCAGCGCCTCGTCGACGTCGATCGTCACGTGCACCTCGGTGGGCGCCGCGCACGCGTACAGCAGCGCGCAGATCGACACGCCCAGCGACCCTCGAAGCCGCCCGCGAGTGCGTGTGTCGTGAGTATCCCGCGTGTTGCTCACGGTGCCCCTCGCGTGCCCAAGACCCAAGAGCCGTCGCAACGACTGTCCGGCTCGAGCGCGCCCACGCTCGGTGCGCCGCCGCGCGTCCCTCCGCAGAAGTCGCGTTCGATCGTCGCGTCGCTCGATCCGATCGTGTCGCGCGGTCGAAGATCGGAGCCGGAATCGACGAAGCTCGAGAGTGGCGCCTCGAAGACGTCGCCCCGCGACATGTGCGTCGAGTCGGTCGCGACGGAGGCCGCGCCGGTGAAGAGCGTGCCGACCGTCGTCGCGCGCGAGCTCGCTTGCACCCGCAGCGCGCCGAGCACCGTCTCGTGCTCGAGCCGACAGTCCGCGCAGCCGTGCAGCAGAATGCCGTTGCCACCCTCGCAGCCACGCACGACGTCGTTGCGGAACACCGCGCGCGTGTGCTCGGGCGGCGATGCGACCACCCCGACCGCGAGGCCTACGCGCCCGCCGCCGCCCTCGACCGCGTCGCGGCACCACACGAGGTTGCCTTCGAAGGTGCCGTCCTCGCCGCCGTCCACGAAGTACGCCGCGTACGCGGTCGCGGTCGCGTGAACGATGTCGCGGATCACGTTGCCGCGCACGATCCAGCGCGACACCCCGGACATGCGCAGCCCGGTGATGCGGTTGCTCGCGTCGCGCGGGCGCGTGAGGAAGACCTCGTTGTGCTCGAAGAGCCCGTCGTCGGGTGGCGTGCCGTCGCGATCGCGGTTGGCGTGCAGCGCTTGGTTGAAGTCCCACATTCGGTTGTCACGGATCACCACGTTCGTCCCGTCGCCCGTGACGTGGAACGCGTGCTCGCACGCGTCATCGGTCGCGCAGGCTCCTTCGATGTCGAGCCCCTCGATCACCCACCACGGATGGCGCACGAGGAAGACCTCCGCGGTCCCGGTGCCCACGTAGCGCAAGAGCACGGTACCCGGCTCGCGTGCGCGCACCACGATCGGCGCTCCCTCCGCGCCGCCCACCCGCGACACCAGGTTCGCGGTGACGTCGTAGGTGCCGGGCTCGATCACGATCGCGTCGCCCGCACGCGCGTTCGTGACGGCGCCCGCGAGCTCGTCTGCCGTTCGCACCTCGACGGTGCGGAGCGTGGGATCACGACCGCTCGGCGGCACGAAGGGGATCGGCGCGCAGCGACCGTCGACGCAGGTCTCTCCCTCGCCGCACATGCGGTGGAAGAGGATGCAGTCGTCGGAGAACACGAGCCGATGGCGTTGTCGGCCGCGCTCACCGGGGCGCGGGAAGCTCGAGCGAAACGAGCGTTCGTTGAAGACCTCGAGCGATCCGTCGCTCGCAGTGCGGAGCACGCGACCGCGCACGGTGAAGGTGCGCTCCCAGTCGCCGTCGCGCGGTCGGATCGGGAGCTCCGGGGTCGGGAACGCGAGCGACGCCCCGAGCTCGAGGCGTCGTTCGTCCGCGATCGCGCCCTCGTCGTCGAAGACCGTGTACTCGAGCGCGAGCGCCTGCGCGGCCGTCTCCGACTCGGCGTCGAACGCCACGAGGAACTCGCTCTCGTAGACGAGCGTGCAGGCCATCGCGCCGGCGACGCACGCGGCGATCGCGAGCGGCCAGCGCGAGCGGATCGGTGAGCGACGTCGGGGCACGGGGGAGTCGGACGATCGCACACGCGGATCGCGATCGAAAGCTTGCGTGGAAGGGGCGAAGACGGCGCCTGGTAGATCGCGCGCGGCGAGCGCGACATTACGGAGCGTGCGCGCGATCGGGAGTCGGCGTTCGCACGTCACGACGCGTCGTGCAGCACGGCGCATCGGCGTGCGAAGCCGCGAGCCCGTCTTCGGGATCGAGCACGTGATCGAGGCCTTCTCTCACGTCGACGCGTGTCGCTGCGTCGGCTCGTGGAAGGTCGTGTCCTCCACGCGGTAGACGACCGCGTTGCCATCGCGCTCGCGGCCACAGAGCCCCTCACGCACGAGGGCCTCGAGCGCTTGCTGCGCGCTCCGGAGCGACACGTCGAGCGCTTCGGCGATCGCGCGCGCAGAGGCTCGTCCTCCGAGCGCGACGTGTTGGAGCGCGCGATCTTCGGTGCCCACCGCGCAGCGAGGATCCGGAAGCGCGACGGGCGCGCGCGCGATCAGACGCACGATGCCGTCGCCGCGCTCGAGCGATCCGAGCTCCGCGATCCGCTGCCGCGCGCGGTGCACGGTCACGCCGAAAGGGCCGCCGTGGAGCGCGACGTCGTAGGCGAAGCCGTAGCTCGCCGAAAAGAGCGTGTCCTCGTCGATGCCGCTCGGACCGGCCAGCGCGCACGCGGCCAACAAGGTGTCGGCGCGCCCGCGGTGTCGTTGGCTCTGCGGCAGGATCACCACGCCCTCTTCGAGCAGCCGCGGCAACGCGAGCGAAAGCACGCGCGTCGGGGGGCTCGTGCGGCCCGCGATCACCCAGGCCGCCGCGCCGCCCGCTTCGACCGCCGCGATGCCGTGCAGCCCCCGCGGCACGGTGTGGGCGCGCCCTTCTCGAAACGCGCGGACCGCGTCCTCGTCCGCGCCGGCCTCCACCGATCCGTCGACCAGCGCGCGCAGCGTGCGGAGGTCGTCTCGCACGAGCCGCGGCGCGCCGACGGAGTCACCCCGCAGCGCGCGCTCGATCGCGTCGCGCGCGGTCTCGCCTTCGCCCTCGACCAGCGAAGCGCCCGCGCGCCCGAACGCGAGCGTGAGCTCCCACGCCATCCAGCGCCGCCACGACGCCGGCGCGTAGCGTCGCAGTGTCGCGAGGATGTGCGTCGCGAGGTGCGGTCGCCCGGCGAGCCGCCGCACGCGCGCGAGCACGAGGTTCGCGAGGAACGCACACTCCGGCAGCTCCTCGGTCGCGGCCATGCGGACTCCACGACGCGCGAGGGCCTCTGCGCGCGCGGGATCCGTCGGCGGCTGACCCCGCCGACTCGGTCGACCCGTGCTCGCGCAGGCGAGCGCTTCGAGCGCGGTCAGCTCCACCACCGCCGCGGATCGCCCCGCATCGCGTGCGTCGCGCCGCAACGTCTCGAAGTCGAGCTCGACCGCGTCGCCCTCCGCGATCGTGCACCACGCGCGCAGCACACCCGCGCCGTCCTCCGCGTGCGCGAGCAGCGGCCGCGCACGTTCGGGTGCGAGCCGCGCCAGGTGCTCGCGTACCACCTGCGCCGCGTCCTCGGGTCGCAGCGCCTTCGGGTCGTACGTGAGCTCCTCGTCGGGGCTCGTGCCGAGCGCATGCGCGAGCGCGAGGCAGAACGCGCGATCGTGCGGATCCGTCGTCGTCGCGGCGACGAGCAACGGAGCCGGGTCACCCGAGGCACGGGCCGTCGCGACGAGCTCCGGAAGAAACACCGTCGCGGAGCCTACCAGCTCACGTCTCTTCGCTCACGCGCGGCGCGCAGGGATATGCTCGCACGCGTGTCGTCCGCGCCTCGCTACCGCACGCTCTTCACGCTCGCGCGCGGCGGCATGGGGCGCATCGACGTCGCGCAGCGCCGTGAAGGTCTCGAAGGCGCGACCTTCGAGCGCTTGGTCGCGATCAAGCGTCTGCACGAGGCGTTCGCGCACGACGAAGAGCTGGTGGGCATGCTCGTCGACGAAGCGCGCATCGCCGGCACCATCCGCCACGCCAACGTGGTGAGCGTGCTCGACGTCGGTCGCGACGACGAAGGTCCCTTCCTCGTGATGGACCTCGTCGAGGGCCTCTCTCTCCAGCAGCTCACGCGCGCGTTCGCCTCCGAAGGCCTGCTCCCGCTGCAGATCTCGCTCCGCATCCTCCGTCAGGTCGCCGCGGGCCTGCACGCGGCGCACGAGAGCCGCGACGCGCGTGGCGAAGCGCTCGGCGTCGTGCACCGCGACGTCTCGCCGCAGAACGTGCTCGTCGGTTTCGACGGCGTGGTGCGTTTGACGGACTTCGGCATCGCGAAGGCGATCGGCGCGAGCTCCGCGACCTCCGCGGGTGTGGTGAAGGGCAAGCTCCGCTACATGGCGCCCGAGCAACTCGCGTTCGGCGCGATCGATCGGCGCACGGATCTCTATGCGCTCGGTGTGCTCGCGTTCGAGCTCTTCACCGGTCACCACCCCTTCGAGGGAAGCCCCGAGGACGTCGCGCGCGCCACGCTGTCCGGTGTCACGCCCGATCTCGGCGACGAGTGCCCCGAGCTACCGAGCGCGCTGGTGGAGCTGCTCTTTCGTCTGCTCGCGCGCGACGTCGGCCTCCGACCGAACGACGCGGCGGAGGTCGGTCGCGTGCTCGACGAGGTGCTCGCGGAGCTCGTCGCCGAGGAGGGCCCGCTCGATCTCGCGCAGCTCGTCGAGACCCGCTTCTCCGCCGAGCGCGCGCAGCTTCGCGCACGCATTCGCGATGCCCTCGACGCACCTCCTGCCGCGACGACGCCCGCGACGCCGATCGAAGCGAGCCCCGCGACGCGGGTGGAGGTCGTGCGCCACGAACGAAGTGATGATGATGGGCACGGGTCGAGGCCTCGACGTGCGTTCGCGTTCGGCGTCGTGCTCGTGGTGCTCTCGCTCGCGGCCGTCGGCTGGCTCGTGTCCACGCGCACGACGTCGGACGCCTCGACGAGCGCGGCCTCGGCACGACCGGACGACGTCTCCACGACGGTGTCGGCGACGTCGTCTCCAACGTCGCCGCCCGCATCGCCGCCCGCATCGCCGCCCGCATCGCCCGAACCGACGTCGGAGCCGCTGCGCGAGCCTTCCGAGCCCACGCCATCGGTCGACCCGATCGAACGAAGCGAACCCGTCGAACGAAACGAACGCCCCGAGGGCGTGGCCCCTCGGCGTCGACCTTCCGCTCCGGCACGCGTCGGCGCGTGGAGCTGGGAGCACGAGTCACGCTGAGCGCCTCGCTGCGGGTACGCCACGCTCGCGACGTGCACGCCCTACGGCCCTCCTCGCGCCTTCGGCCTCGCGTGCTATCTCGCGCGACGCTCGCGCTGCGGGCGAGACACCGCCGTGACCGACCTCGAAGAAGAAGACGACGACACGCTCGACGCGGGTGGGGCGATGCTCCCCACCGAAGCCGAGCTCGAAGAAGCCACCGCGTTGCTCGAGCGCATCGTGGAGAACCGTGGCCTGCTCGTGGCGGCTCCCGAGCCACTGCGGCGCCGCTTCTTGATCGCGGCGGGCCGCGTGTCGCGACCGACGGCGGACGAAGCGCGCAAGCTCCACCGCGCTTTCCGCCGCGTCAAGCGCGACCAAAAGCGCCAGAAGCGCGAGGCGCTGCTCGAGTCGACCGGCATCCGCGAGAAGCGCCGCGACGAGGTCTTCGTCACGCCGATCCTCCCGAGCATCGACGGCGGCGTGGCGCGGCTCGCATCCGCGGGTTCCGAGATCGACGAGGGGAACGTCGAGGTGACGGATTCTCCGCGCCCCTTCGTCGTGCCGGGCCCGCCCGAGGGCTGGGTCGCGCCGGAGCTCGACGAGCCGCGCACCTGCTACGTCTGCAAGGTCGGCTTCACGAAGCTACATTTCTTCTACGACCAGATGTGCGACGAATGCGCCGCGCTCAACTGGGAGAAACGCCATCAAGTCGCCGATCTCCGCGGTCGGGTCGCGCTCTTGACCGGAGGTCGCGTCAAGATCGGATACCAAGCCGGCATCCTCCTGCTC
>ERZ761607.2371-NODE-2371-length-20555-cov-9.397220_pt1 | contig 20555 bp, 17 predicted proteins | sample MGYA00511164_ERZ761607 | MGnify/ENA primary metagenome ERZ761607 (study PRJEB28899, sample SAMN02445080) | bioreactor sludge metagenome | biome: EBPR sludge | place: Australia: Brisbane, Thorneside Wastewater Treatment Plant | collected 2011-06-22 ... | reverse complement strand
CATCAGTTGTTTTTAATATATCATCATCCCTGATTAAAAAACCTGTATTTTTATTTATGAAATTTATACCATAAATTGGGTTTTGATTAATATCAATTGTGTTTATTAAAGTCCAATTTTCTCCGGAATTACTGGTTAAATATAATTTTTGTTCAGTTGCCTTATGAAGACAATAATAAACACTATCATTAATAACAGAAAAATATTTATTTCCTGATTCAAACGAATTAATGCTAATCCAGTTATGACCACCATTTGTAGTTTTAATTAATGAATTTCCGGTTGCAAACCCGGTTTTATTGTTTAGAAAAAATATTTTATTAAAACTAGCATGCGTAACATAAGGAAATGAAATTAAATGGTCTATTACACTTAAAACTTTTTTAGTTTTTCCATTATTTTCTGTGTAAAGTATATTTATAGGAGTTGATGCTTCAAGTTTTGTTTGGATTGCCCACCCCGTATCATTTATGAAGTATGAACTTACTATATCCATATTAGATTCATAATTATAGATGTTAGTTAAATTTCCTAAACTATCAATTTTAGTTAAGAATCCATTTAAACCTGAGAAAGTTATAAAATTGTCAGATATAAAAATATCCCTGATCTGACCGGCAGTTTTTTCCGGGTATAGTAAACTCCAGGAATTTTGAGATGACGCATTTTTTAAAGTTACAAAAACAAGCAGGATTATAATTAATTTTTTCATAAATTAATATTTTTTATTAATATTAATGCAAAAACTATTCCAAATTTTTAAATTTTTATATTATCTGTAAAAATACTAATGTTGTGTTTTTTAATAACTTATATACAATCTCACGAATCCATAGGATTGTTTTGATGATGTATTTTTTGTAACATTTTCAACATTTCTCAAAATATATCCAAAATCAAATACATAATCTCTTAACGGTTCCACTTTCAAATTCGCAGAAAATATTCCGGTATTTACTCTTTCTCCTGCGAGAAATGGTTTATCTTCACCATCAAGTGTTCTGTTATAAGGTAAATTTACATCACCTCCGACATTAATAAAATTTCCCTGATTATCTGTATAATTATTTCCTTTACGGGCAAATGAATATGATAAATTTAAATTTACTCTTGAAGTGAAACTATAATTTGCATTAATAAAAATTCTATCAGCATTCGGACCTATGTTACTTCCGAGAATTGTTCCAAAACCTGTGATACTGTTTTCAGGATTTACATGACTATATACAAAAGGTCTTAGTTTTGTATAAGAAAATTTTAAAGCAAGATTTTTTATCCCTGCCGGTTCATAAGTCATCAATCCGACTTGATAGGCAGTTTTATTCTGACCTGCTGACATATTTCCCAATTGACCAAAAAAGTTTTCATCCATATAAAATGTCCCGTTGAACTGTAAATTTTTCAAAAAATTAGATTGAAATAAAAAATAAAAAGTTCCGTTATCTCTATCCTGCAAATCGTGTTCAAGAAATTTATAAAATCCAATTGGAGTAAGATAAGCGATATCAACTCCCCTGCCGGAATATACTTGCTGTTCACCGACACCTAAATCAAAAAGTTTTGGAAGTGAAAAAACAAACATATTGGTAGCAACATACTTAGTATAATTTTTTAATCTGTCCTGATTAAAAGGACCGACTGTCGCACCTGTGTATGATACAAATTTTAAAATTCCCCAATCAATATTAAATTTTATCATATCTAAATCAGGACCGTTACCGGAAATTATTAAACTTTGATCATAACCAAATCCTGTTTTTATTTTATCACGACCGATGAATGCAGAGAAAGTAATATCCTCTGTGGGTTTAGTTTGATATCTTAAATATCCCTGAGTTAAACTATAAGACCTAATTTCTTCAACACCTTCGACAAATTTATAATTATATCTCAACCATGGTTCTACAGCGGCTGCAACATCGGGATTGCCTCCTATCAGACCGGCTTCAACCGTTAAGTTATATCCGAGATGATCAAAGATAGTCCCAAAAATTTTTCCACCAAATCCAAGTATCTTTGCATTAGATTTAGTTTCCGGAGCAAGAGTATTTATATACTGATCTCTATTGAGCAATTCCATAGAGAAGTTTCCGCTTTTACCTTTATATCTCAGGAAAAATTTTTGTTTATCTGAAAAAATTCCGTTTACACTTTCAGAAAAAGAATCTTCATTCAGAAAATCAGTTGTATTTTGTTTATTCCTTTTGGAAGCATCAAACTGAATATAATATTTATTCAATAATTCTTTTTCCACGGAGGACATAGGATTATTTATTCCTTCCGTAGTTTTAGAATAAGAATCTATCTCATTAAGAAATCCAATTACTTTATTTCTTGCAAGCGGTAAATCCTGATCGTTTATAGGTCCTATGTAGCCTTTGATATTCATATTTTTCAGATAGTCATAAACAGGGTTTGCAATTGGAATATTATCCATCTGCGCGTAAGATATTCCGCCTGTAAAAATTAAAATAAGAAGTATTATCTTTTTCATAAAATTATTTTTCCGTTTGAAAGTTCTGTTAAATCTGATTTAAATTTTTCTACAAATGAAATTTTCACATCACAGATAAGTTCAGCATTATCAGAAGAATTATTTTCAAGTATTTTAATGTTATTCTGTTTTAAATAATTCATTACCTTATTTATCAATTCATAATCAAATTTGATATTCAATTTTTTTGTTATAACTTTTTCTATAATTTCAGAATTTCTTATAGACAATTCAGCCGATTCGAAGTATGCTCTCCTCAATCCGCCTATTCCAAGCAATATCCCGCCAAAATATCTTGTCACAACGCATAACACATCAGTAAGGTTAAATTTATCGATTGCTTCAAGTATCGGCTTACCTGAAGAACCCGAAGGTTCTCCGTCATCATTATATCTGAAAGTATTATTTTTTAAACCGACTCTGAAAGCATAAGGATGATGAGATGCGGAGTGATGTTTTTTTTTCACTGAGTTGATAAGTTCAGGAATAGATAACTGAGACTTGACAGGCATTAAGGTTGCAATGAATTTTGATTTGTTAATTATTAATTCTTTTTCAGTAACAGATTCAACTGTATAATAAAAATCTTTCAAGTCCAGCCTTCTGCTCCGATTAGCGGAACGAATTTATATTCATCAAATTTTTTTTGTTTGAATTTTATTTCATCATTTTCAGAAACTTTTTTTATCAAAGTCATAATCTGAGTGAACTGATCTCCTACCGGGATAACAATTAAGCCGCCGATTGCAAGTTGATCCAAAAGCGATTTTGGAATTTGAGGACTTCCTGCAGTCACAATAATTTTTTCGAATGGTGCATATTCAATCCAACCTTTTGAACCGTCACCAGTTTTTATTTTTACATTATATCCGAGTGATTTTAAAAGTTTATCAGTTTTGACAGCGAGTTCAGAAACTCTTTCAACCGAAAAAACTTTAGCACCTAATTCACATAAGACAGCCGCCTGATAACCCGAACCTGTTCCGATTTCCAAAACTTTATCACCGGGTTTAACTTCAAGTAACTGAGTCATAAAAGCAACTGTGAAAGGTTGCGATATTGTTTGGTTTCCGGCGATTGGCAAAGCATTATTATCGTAAGCACGTGATTTAAATTCATCATTTACAAAAAATTCCCTCTTAACTTTATTAATGGCGAACAAAACTTTTTTATCATTTATCCCTTGTCCTGCAAGAATTTTAACAAGTTCTTTTCTTTTGATTGAATTTAAATCCATTTTTTATTTTTTTTCAGCAAAAATTGATTTTACAGATTTAGTTACAGATTCAGACACAAGTAAATCTCTTAATTTCTTTTCCAGATCTTTTTCATCTTCACATCTTTTTAGTTTACCGTCTTCAGCGATTGAAATTTGTCCGGTCTCTTCAGATACAATTACGGCAATTGCATCAGTAGTTTCAGAAATTCCCAAACCTGCTCTGTGTCTTGTACCGAGACTTCTGTTTCTAATGATATGAATTTCAGATAACGGGAGTAAACATCTTGCCGCTTCGATTTTATTACTTTGAATTATTACAGCTCCGTCGTGCAGAGGAGAACGCGGGTTAAAAATTGAGATTAATAATTCCTGATTAATTTTTGATTGAATTAATTCGCCAGTTTCAATAATATTTTGTAAACCGGTAGTTCTTGATATAACGATAAGTCCGCCCCATCCTCTTGATTTCAGTTCGCCACTCGCATTTGCAATTTCAGTAATGTTTTGATTGATGTCAATCTTTCCGAAAATAGAAGATACACCTGTTTTACCGAGGATAGATAACAGTCTTCTGATTTCAGGCTGGAATAAAATTATAAAAGCAATGACCCAAATTTCTGTTAATCTTCCGAGTAGCCATCCTAAAGCCTGCATATTAAGAAGTTGAGCAATAAAAGACAGACCAATGATAAGCAACAGAGCAAAAAATATCTGCGAGGCAATAGTTCCCCGCATAATTGTGTATAATTTATAGAATACATAAGCGACTATAAGAATATCAATTATGTCAATTATTTTTACGGATAAAAATCCTATCTTAAATAATTCCATTACATAAAATAATTTAAATAAATTATTATTAAAATGTATCAAGACACACATTTTTTAATTCCCGAAGGTTCAAAAGTGAGACTTAAAAATTTTGATCCCGAATACAAAGGAGAATATTTTACAAAAGATGATGCAAAAGACAGACTGGAAAAGGATATAAAAGATCTTAAAAATTTGCAGGAAGTATTTTATGCATCAAATCAATATTCATTGTTAATAGTTTTACAGGCAATTGATACTGCAGGAAAAGATGGGGTAATAAAACATGTAATGAGCGGGCTGAATCCATCCGGAGTAACTGTTCACGGATTTAAAGCACCGACAGGTGAAGAAACTGAGCATGATTTTTTATGGAGGTGTAATAAAGTTTTACCACCAAAAGGTAACATAGCAATATTTAACAGAAGTCATTACGAAGAAGTATTGGTAACGAAAGTTCATCCGCAATTTATTCTGAAACAAGGAATTCCGGGAATAAAAAATGTAAATGATATAGATGATAAATTTTGGAATAAAAGATATGAGCAAATTAATAATTTTGAAAAAACTTTAATTCAAACAGGGACGTTGATTTTGAAATTTTTTCTTTATTTATCAAAAGATGAACAGAAAAAAAGGTTCTTAGAGAGAATAGATACACCTGATAAAAACTGGAAATTTTCTGTCAATGATATAAATGAAAGAGGACATTGGGACGATTATATGAAAGCATATGAAGATATGCTGAGCAACACAAGCAAAAGTCACTCACCGTGGTATATTATACCGGCAAACAATAAGTGGTATTCACGGCTTGTGATTGCAAATATAATAAAACATTATATGAAAGATTTAAATTTGAAATATCCCGAGTTAGATGACGCGACTAAATCAAAACTTCAGGAAGCAAAAAATATTTTATTATCGGAAAAATAAAATTAACCGAACAGAGGTGTGATTAATTTATTTTCAGTTCCGCAAAAAGAACAATCAACGGGCTTAGCCGGGTTTTCCGGAACGGGATTAGAACCGCCACAGGATGAACATTTGAAATCAGAATTTACAGAGTTCAACTCCATACAACTTTCACAGTAAACGATAAACGAACCCTCAGGTATAAAAAGCAAATTTTTACAATAATGGCAATTTTGATTTTTTCCTTCAGGTTTTTCGATTTCCATATATTGTTGTTTAAATCCTGATAAACTCAAGAATTTATCTGCATCATCATCTGAAAGATAAGGTATCCAAATCTGAACAAATGAAGATAATTTCATTTTTAAATGAATGTTCAAAGGAAGAAATTCATTTAAACCGGAATATTTAGAGTCATTATAAAAATCTTTCATTGAGTCTTTTAAATAATTAATATAAAAATCAGCCATTGGGAAAAAAGTATCACCAGTAACGACAGATTTTCCGGATATAAAATTATATTGAAGTTTAGATTGAAACTCAGCGAGTTTTAAATTTTCATTATTCCATTTTTTATTAAAAGCAAAGTCAGTTGAAGATTCAGCGGCAATATCAAGATAGATTTTATATTTTTCACCTTTCTTAACAGAAGGAGGAAGATATTCCGGAAAAATTTTATAATAAAAATTCCAGTAATCGAATTGCATTTTATAATACTCGTCTTTTTTATTTTTATTTAACAAGTCAGCGAGATTTGTTTCAAAATTATATTTACCCTTTTGGTATTTTAAAGTTCTTTCAGGTGAAATATTCCAGACATCCATACCGATAGTAAAATCAATATCCATAAGAGAGCCGCAATAATCACATACGACATAAGGTGACTTGTATTCATTAATTTTAGGAGCACCACAATTATAACAAACGAATTTTTTTATTCTCATTATTTTAAAATTGGCAGAAAATACATTTAATCTTTAAATATATATATTCAAAATTTCATTTAAATAACTGTTATTAATAGGTATCTTAAACAATGAGCGAAACGGAAACAATAATTTCCGAAAATACAGGAAGTGTTACCGAATATATTCCGAAATCAAGAGAATATTATGCAAAATTACCTGAGTTTGAAGGACCTCTTGATATATTACTCCATTTTGTAAAAGAGGATGAACTGAATATATACGATATTCCGATTTCAAAAATAACAAAAGATTTTATTGGATATATAGATTATATACAGGAACTTGATATAGAAGTTGCCGGAGAATTTTTATTAATGGCAGCGGAACTGATGAAGATAAAAGCAAGAATGTTAATTCCTCAGGAAGTTGCAGACGAATCAGGATTTGAAGAAGATCCGCGATATATACTTGTAAAAAAATTGCTTGAGTATAAACGATTTAAAGATGCATCTGATGAGTTATTAATTCTTGAACAGGAAGCAAAGTTATTATATGCAAGAGGTTATCTTGATAATGATCCAAAAGAATTTGAGACTGATATTATGATGGATAAAAGTCTGAAGAATTTAACGATTCTCAATCTGATAAAAGGATACAGAAATGCTGTGATTGGTTTTAAACCTGCGGTTGTTCACCCAATTGAAATTCTGGATATTACGACTGAAGTACAAAAAGATTTTGTAATGGATAAGTTGCAGACAGTTCAGGAAATTGATTTTGAAATTTTGATTTCTCAAATGAAAGAAAAACTTGAGGTTATCTGCACATTTCTTTGTGTTTTACAAATGGCACTAGACAGATATGTAGAATTAATTGTAGATAAGAATGATTATTCAAAATTTAAAATCAGAAAAAGATCATTATTACCTGCGTTAATTAATTAAATGAATATTGAAATAAAAAATATTGTTGAGTCTTTAATTTTTGCTTCTGAAGAAGAAATTACTTCTAAACAGATTAAAGAAGTTCTTGATGGGTTTGGGCAGAAGGCATCTGTAAATGAAATTGATAAGACAATTGATATACTTAACAAGGAGTTTGCTGAAAATAATAAACCATATTCAATAATAAAAATTGCAGGTGGTTACCAATTTTCCACAAGAAAAGAATTTTCATTTTACATCGGAAAACTTTTTACAGAAAAACAAAAGAAAAAGTTATCAGTATCTGCAATTGAGACATTAGCGGTGATTGCTTATAAACAACCTATAACAAGATCTGAGATTGAATTTGTAAGAGGTGTAAATGTTGATTACATAGTGAATTCACTTTTAGAAAGAGATTTAATAACGATTTCCGGCAGGGCAGATTCACCGGGAAGACCTATTTTATATTCTACAACAAAAAATTTTTTAAAAATACTCGGATTAAATTCTCTTGAAGACTTACCAAAGTTAAAAGAGATAAACGATATATTAAAAAATGAAAATGTAGAAGGAATAACAGAAGCAGACATAGAATTATTCAATTCAATGACAAACGGACAGCAGACCACAGAACAAATTGAGTTTATACCAAATGAATTTAAAGAGAACGAAATAAATCAGGAAATTGAAAATAGAGAAATTGAACCGGAAGATATAGAAAAAGTTGAAACGGAAATTATATCAGAAAGAGAAGATGAAAATTTAAATGACTGACAAAATAAGAATAAATAAATTTATAGCGGAAAACTATGGTATTTCAAGAAGAAAAGCAGACGAGTATATACTTCAAGGCAGAGTAACTCTTAACAATATCACAATAACAGAACCGGGACATCTGATAAATTCAGAATCTGATAAAATTAAAGTTGACGGTGAAACAGTAAGGATAAATACAAAGAAAATTTATTTAATGCTGAATAAACCTGCCAGAGTAATTTCAACCGTTTCAGATGATAAACACAGAACAACAGTAATAGATTTAATTAATATAAGAGATAAAGTTTATCCAATCGGCAGACTGGATTATGATACTACAGGATTATTGCTATTAACGAATGATGGTGAGTTTGCCAATAAGCTGATGCATCCTAAGAGTAAAATTTTCAAAACTTATCATGTGAAGCTTTCAAAACCACTTGATGAGAAGATTAAATTTTTACTTGAAAAAGGAACAGTGATTGACGGAAAGAAAACAGAACCGGCATTGATTAGTTATACAAACCAAAAAGATAAAAAATTTGTGAAGATTTCAATCAGAGAAGGACGAAACAGGCAAGTAAGAAAGATGTTTGAAAAGTTCGGTTATTTTGTTGATAAACTTCACAGATCAGATTATGGAAACTTGAAGTTAGGTACGCTGAAACCGGGTGAATGGAGAAAGTTAACACCAAAAGAGATGGAGCAGTTTTATGAATAAAGGGAGTGTAGATGAGTATTTAGAATTAGATGAAACACTAAATCCAATTGATTCATTAGAAACAATTGTAGATTTATTATCATGCGAGAATCCAAAATGGAAATTTTCTGTTATTGCATTTCACCATTCAATTTATTGTTTTGCTGTTGCAAACCTTGCAACTTCAAACTATAAAGTGGTAACAAATTTTTATTCAAATGAAGATGATGGTTGGAGAACATTTGAAAATGGTAAAACTTATATATCTAAAAAAGAATGGATTAATAAAAAAGTTGGTTCATATAAGATAATTTGGGATGAGATAGAGGAGAATATTGTTAAAGATGCTCCTATGAAAGATTTTTTTGAACATTCCAATGAAAAATTAATTAATTTTTGGACAGCAATAGCAAGAGTCACAGATGGTAAAAGTTGGATGAAGAGATTTACGGTTTCAAAACCTTTAATAATGAACGATTCACAATGGGAAAGTTTAGGAATTATTCATCAATTAAGAAATCAATTTTTACATTATATCCCGATGGGATATGCAATTGAAATTGATTTTATAAAACAACATTTAAAAAATTTAATCGAACCGATAAATTTTTTAGCATTAGAAACAGGTCAATTAATATATGCATATGAAGAGGACAGATTAAGAGTCAAAGAAGTAATTAAAAAAATTGAAAATTTATTGTGAGAACAGAAACAATTATTTTTGATCTTAAATCAAATGATGAACTTTCCAAACATTCTTCAACTTTTGTTAGTTTGATAATTTCAAAAATAGATGATACATATTGTTCTTTATGTCCTGAATTAAATATCGCTTTGGAAGCAGATAGTTTCTCTGAAATTATTGAATTTTCTAAAGAAGCAATTAAAGACTATTTAGAAGAGTGTATAAAATCAGGAATTAAAATAAGCAGGCATAGTTCAATTGAATTAATTGAGGAATATAAGAACAATGAAATTGAAACCATTAAAATCTTGATTACAAAAAATTTGCTGGAATATGCCTAAACTTCCGGTATTTAAGAGCAAAGACTTAATCAAAGCATTAGAGAAATTAGGATTTGAAATTGTTAGAACAAGAGGAAGTCATTATCATTTAAAAAAAGAGAATTTTTTAGTGACAGTTCCTTTTCATAATCAGGAGTTAAAAACAGGAACATTAAAATCAATATTATCACAAGCAAATTTAACAATAGAAGATATAAAGAAAGTAATATAAAATGAACGAAACAAACGATCTTATAAAAAGAAGATTAGAAGAACTTGAAGAAATCAGAAAAGCAGGGATAAATCCATATCCACACAGATATGATGTGACAGGAGAATCAGAAGACATAATAAATGATTTTATTGACCCTGCGAGTGATGAAGAAAAAGAGGAAAGAAAAAAAGTTACCGTTTCAGTAGCAGGCAGAATTATGGCTGTGAGAAAAATGGGAAAGGCAACTTTTTGTCATATCAAAGACGGAAAAGGAAAAATTCAGATTTACATTAAAAAAGATGATGTCGGTGAAGAAAAATATAATTTATTAAAACTTCTCGACATCGGCGATATAATAGGTGCAGAAGGTTATGTTTTCAGAACTAAGACAGGAGAAGTTTCTATTCATGCAAATAATTTTGAATTATTAACTAAGTCACTTCATCCTTTACCTGTTGTGAAAGAAGAAACAACAGAGACAGGTGAAAAAATAATTCATGATGCTTTTGCTGATGTAGAATTAAGATACAGGCAAAGATATATTGATTTGATTGTTAACGAACATGTAAAAGATACTTTTATAAAACGCACAAAAATAATTCAGTCAATCAAACGGACTTTAGAAAATAAAGATTTTTTTGAAGTTGAAACTCCTACGTTACAAACTATATATGGAGGAGCGAATGCAAAACCGTTTGTCACGCATCTTAATGCACTTGACTTACCTTTGTATCTGAGAATTTCAAATGAGTTATATCTGAAAAGACTTGTCGTTGGCGGATTTAACAGAGTTTATGAATTCGTAAGAGATTTTAGAAACGAAGGCATAGACAGAACTCATAATCCGGAATTCACTCAGGTTGAATGGTATCAGGCATATGGCGACTATACAGATTCAATTAATTTATTTGAAGAAGTTGTAGAGAATGCTTGTATGGCAGTTCATGGTAAAACAGAAATTGAGTATCAGGGAACGATGTTAAATTTTGCCAGACCTTGGAAAAGGATTAAAATGACCGATGCAATAAAAAACAAAACAGGTCTTGATGTGAATGAAATGAAGAAACAGGAAATAATTGATTATATGAAGAATAACGGAATAGAGTTTGATCCGAAAATTTCACACAGTAAAGGGCTTCTAATTGCAAATTTATTTGAAGAGACATGCGAAGAAGATTTGATTCAACCAACATTTGTAATTGATCATCCTATTGATACGACACCACTTTGTAAACCTTTGAGAGAATATTCAATGGAACAACTGGCGGAGATGGAGAAAGATCCTGAGCAGGTTATTTACACAGAAAGATTTGAACCATATATAAACAAATGGGAATTAGGAAATTCATATACAGAGCTTAACGATCCTATTTTACAAAGGAAATTGTTTGAAGCACAAGTGGAAAGAGGCAGAGGCGGAGAAGATGAGACACATCCGCTTGATGAGGATTTTTTAAAAGCGATTGAAGTTGGGATGCCACCGACAACAGGAGTTGGGCTTGGCGTTGACAGACTTGTAATGTTATTAACAGATTCTCATACAATCAGAGACGTGATATTTTTTCCATTAATGAAACCTTTAACTTAAATTAATCTAATTTTTTTAACTTTATAGAATTTTTAAAAAAGAATGAAATATTATAACAACATATTAGAACTTATTGGGAATACACCTTTAGTAAAAATTAACAAACTTGCTAAGGAATCGAAAGGGCTTGTTCTTGCAAAACTTGAATCAATGAATCCAGGAGGAAGTGTAAAAGACAGAATCGGGATAAATATGATTGAAGCTGCTGAGAGAGATGGTACGTTGAAGCCAGGCGGAACAATTGTGGAAGCGACAAGTGGAAATACAGGAATTGGAATTGCACTTGCTGCCTGTGTGAAAGGGTATAAATGTATTTTTGTAATGACGGATAAAGCAGCACCAGAGAAACGGTATTATCTACAGGCATTAGGGGCTGATGTAATTGTTAAGCCGGTATCAGCAAGAGCAGATTCACCGGAACATTATGTAAATACAGCAAGGAGAATTCACGAAGAAACTCCGAACTCAATTTTTATTTATCAGTATTTCAATACTGCTAATCCGATGAGTCATTATAAAACTACAGGTCCTGAAATATGGGAGGCGACTGAAGGAAAGATAACTCATTTTGTAGCAGGTATTGGAACAGGCGGAACGATTTCAGGTACAGCGAAATTTTTAAAAGAAAAAAATCCTAATATAAAAGTAATCGGTGCTGATCCTTATGGATCAATTTTTAAAGGGTTAAAAGAGACAGGAAAAATTCCTGAAGCAGTTCCTTATTTAGTTGAAGGAATTGGTCAGGATGTTTTACCGGGAAATGTATGGCTGGAATATGTTGACGAGGTTATAAATGTGAGCGATATAGATTCAATAAATATGTGTAGGATTATGAGCAAAGAAGAAGGTATATTCAGCGGGGCTTCATCGGGGACGATTGCATACGCTGCTCTTGAATATTCTAAGAAATTAAAAAAAGATGATGTAATGGTATTTATTGTTTGTGATACGGGAGAAAGATATTTAAGCAAATATCATTCTGATGACTGGATGAGAGAGAAGAGAATGTTAGACCCGCATTTTACAGATGTGGGAACAGTTTTCAAAACAAGGAAACTTAAAGACACACCTGAACTTGTAACTATTTCAGGAGACGTTCCGGTTTCGGATGCTTTATACTTAATGGATCAGTATAACTTATCAACGTTACCTGTTTTTGAAGAAGGCAAATGTGTTGGTTCACTGAACGAGGCGAATTTATTGAATAAGTTAGTTGAAGACAGATATGTAGCGAGTAAAAAAATTAGTGAGGTAATGGATGAAAAACTTCCGACGCTTGATTCACATGAGAATATTATGAAAGCAGTATCAGAATTAAAAGAAAAACCTGCAGTGCTTGTAAGTGAATATGGGCATATAGCAGGAATATTAACAAAGTATGATGTCTTGGACTTTGTGTGAACAATAATTAAAAAAAATTCAATGAAATTTAGCACTAAACAAATACATTCGGGGCAGCATCCTGACCCAACTACAGGAGCAGTAATTACACCGGTTTATTTAACTTCGACTTATGCAAATGAATATCTTGGTGAATCTAAAGGATATGATTACGGAAGGACTATAAATCCTACAAGAGTAGCACTTGAAAAAAATCTTGCGGCAATTGAAAACGGTAAATACGGATTTTGTTTTTCTTCAGGAATGGCGGCTGTACAAACTGTCATAAGTCTTTTCAAACCGGGTGATCATATTATTTGTTCGGATAATGTTTATGGAGGAACAATTAGACTTTTTGAACAAATTATAAAAAATTACGAATTAAATTTTTCTTACATTGATACTTCAGATATAAATGAAATAAAAAATGCGATAAACGAAAATACAAAACTCATTTATATTGAAACGCCGACAAATCCGATGTTAAAAATAACAGATTTAGATGCGGTTGCTAAACTTGTCAAAGGTAAAAATATTTTAACTTGCGTAGATAATACTTTTATGAGTCCTTATTTCCAGAATCCACTTGACTTCGGAATGGATATAGTGTTGCACAGTTCAACAAAATATATTAACGGACACAGTGACGTAATCGGCGGATGTTTAATTACAAGCAGTGATGAAATTGCAGAGAGATTTAAGTTCTTGCAGAATTCAATTGGAGCAGTTCCTTCCCCATTTGACTGTTGGCTGATTTTAAGATCAACAAAAACACTTTCACAAAGAATGAAAGCACATAATGAAAATGCTATTGATATTGCTGAAAGATTAACTAAGGAAAAAAAGATAGAAATGGTTTATTACCCGGGATTGAAAACACACCCTCAATATGAACTTGGTAAAAAACAAATGCGGGGATTTGGCGGGATAATTTCAATTGAATTAGGTAGTATCGAAGCAGGAAAAAGATTTTGTAATGCATTAAAGATTTTTCAAATTGCGGAATCACTTGGAGGTGTTGAATCCCTTGTTTGCCATCCTGTTTCAATGACACATGGTGCCGTACCAATGGATATAAGAAAAAGAATAGGGTTAACAGACGGATTAGTAAGATTATCAGTGGGAATTGAAGATAAAGAAGATTTAATGGAAGATATAGAAAATGCGTTATCTGGTTTATAGTTTTATCTTTATTTTATTTTTCAGCGAAGCATCCGCACAATACAACATTCAGAATAATTTTCATTTTTCGGATAAACCTAAAAGTGAAAATTTAGATGTAAAAATATTCAGAGCAATTAACGGATTGCAAAACAGTGTTGCAGATGTTGTATTGCCATATACTGACAGATCAATTATTCCTGTTGCAATTGCGACACCACCTCTTATGTTTTTTTTAGCAAGGAATAATGATAACACATATGATGAGAACTCAGCCGTTTTATTGGGATTATCAGAAGCGACAACCTTTTTAATTACATTCGGATTAAAAACTACAATTAAAAGAGACCGGCCATACGTCACATTAAAAAAAGTATATTTTGATACTAACGCTTCATTAGTAGATCCCTATTCATTTCCATCAGGACACACAAGCACTGCATTTGCATTTGCAACTTCTTTATCCTTGAGATATTCTGATAAGCCATTTTTGGTTACCGGATTATATACTTACGCAATGATTGTTTCACTCGGGAGAATTTATTTTGGCGTCCATTATCCATCGGATGTATTGGCAGGAATGGTGATTGGAGCCGGCAGTTCATTATTTTTTCACTCGATTAGGAAAGAAATTTTCAAAGCAAAGAATAATATTTTAGGCGAGACTAAAGAAGATAAAAATAAAACTTCCGAAAGTATAGCGATAGGAATTACTTTTGGTGGTTTTGTAGCGGCTGATTTTATTAACAAGTTATTATCAGGAACAAATAGTAAAATTCTGAAATCTACCAAAGTATCAGTTACAGGTAACGGTTTGAATTTAAATTATTCTTTTTAAGGATTTTAATTGGATTCTTTCACGAAAATATAGTAAAAGTTAAACCCGCAGTACTAAATAATACACTCCTACAAAAAATGCATAATGTCATTCTGATGAACGGAGTGAGGAAGAATTCCGTGAGGGAAATATTTTTTTCAAGAGATCCTTCGTCACTGCGTTCCTCAGGATGACAAGATATATTAATATATACTAATACTCGCAGGAGTCCCTTTCAGGAGACTCCTGCGGGAGAGTAATACAAAGAGATTGCTGGTTCCTGCAGGGTGGGAAAAGCTGAGTGTTATACTTCATTAGAATGATAAATACGATGTTAGATTAATTTGACTCGTAGTTGTGGAAATCCTCCCCCTACCCCCTCCAAAGGGGGTCTTTTAAAGCATTTACAGGAGACTCCTGCGGGAGAGTAAAGACATCGGGACTAACGATAAAATGACTAGCGTCATTGAATTAAAAATTGTCCCGATAAAAAACATCGGGACTAACGATAAAATGACTCGCGTCATTTTATCATTAGCATTTTTTTTGTTATCTGGTTTACTGAATTTTTTAGTGTGTAAAAATAAACTCCGCTTGAAAGCCCGGAAGCGTTCCAATTAATTTTATAACTTCCTGCTTTTAGTTTGGTGTTAATTAAAGTCTGCACTAATCTTCCTCTCGTATCATAAATATCAATTTTAATATTATCATCTTTTGGAAGCGAGAATTCAATATTTGTTTCCGGATTAAATGGATTCGGATAATTCTGAATTAAAATATAATCTCCGGGAATTCCTGTTCCCAGTTCAGATAAATTAATACCAACCGAATTAAATTTTCTGGAAAGTATATAATAGAACACATCTGCTTTTGAAGTACCGTCATCAAAATATCCCGAGAATCCTTTATATGTTCTGAAATATGCCAACGCGGCATCAGGATTTGCAATCGCCTGAACGGGCATATTATAAGTCATCACAGATACTGTTCCGGTGTTCATTACACTGAAAGGTGCAGTAAACAAAGATAAATCCTGAATTAAAGTTGTCGGCACTTGATTTGTGTAAACCTGTGTCCAAACAGTATTTGCAAATGTTCCATCCCACATAACATTTATAAACGGATTTTTTGGAAGCATATGGACTCCATATATAAATCTTGCTGTGCTTCCGTATGTATTACTTGTAATCAATGAATGCCATAGATTACCAACTACGATGTGTCTTTGTGTATAAGTTCCGTAATTGGGATTTGTTTGTTGAATTGATCTGTAATATTTTCTGAAAATTCTGAGTTCTGAAGCAAGCATAAGTTTCCCTGTATTTTTCAGATTTTCATTGTTCATTGCCAGACCGAAAAGATACATTCCGTAATATGCATTAGCTGCTTCACTTGAAGACTCCTGATCGCGACCTGCACCACCCGCTTGAAGACCATTCATCCAACTGTTTCCGTCATACCAGTCTTTATGTCTATGCAGAGGAAAATATGTATCAGTTTTATTTTGGTTTCCTATGTCTCGGCATAAATCAAGAATTCTATTAAAATACTGATTTCCTGAATTAGAGAATAATTCAGGTTTTTTCTTTGCAACAACTGCCGCTGCATAAATTATATATCCGTAATGAAAAGCATGGTCATTATAACGAGCATTTCCAAAATCAAAGTTGTAAACATTTGGATCAGGATTATCCATTGCGAGCCAGCTGAGATATGATACAATGCCACCGTATCTGTTGTCCCAGATAAGTTTATTATTCTGTCCGCCTGACCATGAGGGTGGAGGTGGATTCCAAAGTAAATTATTTCCGCTTATGTAATTTGAAATAAATTTGAACAGAGTGTCACGGCATTGCGATGTTAAATTATTAAGAGTATCAATTCTAAAATTTCCAGGATCAGTTGCCTGATATCTATCGGCAAGTTCATCTGAAATTACGAGAATACGAGCCATACGGGTAACATTTTTTCCGAAACCATAAGGTGAGGTAGTAGGTTGATTAGTTCCGTTAGGTATCTGATATCTAGCTCCGATAGTAGAATCAAGATCTGCTTTAACTGAAAGATATAAAGAATCATACCATCTTTCACTTCCGGTATTTGGAACGTTTGATAAATTTGAAGTCCAACTCCATGAATAATTTGGAATTAAGTTTTCATTCATATTCCAAGTTTTAGAATAGACTTCTTTCATTTCACCGCGAAGAGTTTGATATTTTAAAATATTTGAAGTTGTATTTGTAAGCATATCCTGATGATGAGGAAGAGCCATCATTAAAAGAGAATCGCTTGGGCTATTGGTTTGGTAATTAAATCTGAAATTAAAAACAGTGGAATCTGCAGAAACTGTTGCCGAAACATTTCCTCCCGTCGGAACATAAGGAAAATATCGGTCAAGTAATTGAATTCTTGAAGTTGAATCAGCAGCATTCGGATCTAAATTTTTTGTAGTTACATAAGCCATTCTTAAAAAGCCAGAATAAGCAGAAGACGCTGATGCATATAATGGAAAAAAAGTTAAAGTAATATTCTGGGTAGCATAAAGAACTAAAATAGTGTTATTACCCGGCAATGCACCTGCAAGTTCTATTACAAATTTATTTCCGGATACTACAGGATTTGACGCACCGATTGGCTGCCCATTAACAGAAAGCATAGCAGAACCATTAATTGTAATTAATGGTCTTAATCCATTATATTGCATTGTAAAATACGGAGCACCTCTGACAATTGGAGAAGACATAAAATTATTTCCTGCTCCACGCCATTTTACAGTTGCAGAAAGGTCATCGTGATTTTGTAAAAAAGGCATTCCAATTGAAGCACTATCCATCGTTCCGAAAAAATAATATGCATCAGGTAACCAGGAGATCCCGTTAGAAGTATCAGCAGGATTCCAGTAGTTCTGAGCGAATTGAAAAGCGGTAGTCGTATAGCCCCATCCAAGAAGTTTAGGATTAGTAGTAGGAGGAGTGGTATAAGCGAATCTTGCTATGTATGGAAAAGGAAATATTTTTTCTGCTCCTACGTCAAGTCTTCCGGGGACATAATTAAAATTTGGGAAAGTACCTTCTTTTATAATCAGATTCTGAAACCAGCTATTTGTAGGTGTTGCTCCGGAGATACTATCCATCATAAAGGTTTTAGGAATTTTATTTTGAACAGCGGAACCTAAAGTAGAAAGAAAAGGTTGTGATGTGGAAAAGGGTTGATTTCCGTATGTCCACTGAGAATAAAGATTTGTTGAAACAAAAAGACACGAAATTAGTAAAAATATTTTCATAACTATTATTTTTAGTTTACTATTTTATGGGATAAAAGACTAGTAAATATAAATAATTTATCATTTATTTATACTATATTTACAATGACTTATTAATTTTAAATAAATTATACATGCTAAGATATAAAGCAGACATCAAATCGATAATTTATGCTATAATCACTACATCACTATTCATTTTACAATGGTTTGTATTTGGTTTTAACATTTTTATTTTTGTTATATATTTATTTTTTTCAGTGGCAGTAGCGGTGATGGTTCACAATCACAATCACCTTCCAATGTGGAAAAATAATTTTTTAAACACCTTAACTGACTGGTGGCTTACAATTTTTTACGGATTTCCCATTTTCGCCTGGATACCTACTCATAATAAAAATCACCATAGACTTAACAACAAAGAAGGTGACTACACTATTACATATAGATTCAGTGAGAAGAATAATTTTATAACCTTAATAACATATCCTTCAATAAGCGGTTACTATCAACAAAAAGCAATTTCCCTTTACCTGAAGGATTTATATAAAAACAACAGAAAAAAGTTTGTAATGTGTATAATGCAGTATGTTGTTCTGGCGGCATGGATAATAACATGGTTAATAATTGACTGGCAAAAAGCGTTGTTGTTTGTAATTATTCCTCAGCAAGTAAGTTTATTCAGTGTTTTAATTTTCAATTACGTTCAACATGTTCACGCAAATGAAGAGTCTGAATGGAATCATTCAAGAAATTTTACAGGTAAACTGAATTTTTTATTATTCAATAACGGATTACATACAATACATCATGAGAAAGCGGGAGTTCACTGGAGTTTAATACCGCAAGAGCATAAAAAAATTGAACATCTGATTGACGATTCACTAAAAGAAAAAAGTTTTTGGGGTTATATATTCAGAGTGTATTTTCTTGGATTATTCATTAAGAAATACAGAACTAACTCAATGAGACTTGAAAGAATACAATCAAATAAAGCAATGAATAATCCGGCTTAAGCCGGATTTTTTAACTTTCATCCTAAACAATTTAGAAACTTCACCACGAATTATCACGAATTGAACGAATTACACAAATTTTAACTGATGAATGAATCATTTAAATTTGAAATTAAACTAAATAATGAAAAATTTTTGGATAAAAAAGTAATTGTTTAAATAAAAAAATAACTTTAGACAATCATTGTATTTTTTTATTGTTTAATTGATTTATCAGATGTTCCATTGTCATATAGACCTATTAATTCAATAATTTTCCCTTCCTGATCCCTTATAAATCTAATTCTGAAATATTCGACACTTTCCACAGCAAATAAATCTTTCTTCATTGGTATAAGTTTAGTTTTAACACCAACACCAGGACGTTCATAAATGAGATTTCCATTTTCAAGTGAAATGATTCTTTCTCCAAATTTTCCGGTATATTCAGATTTTTCTGTATCAGACAAAGAATAGTTTTCTATTTTTGCTTCAACAGATTCAATTATCCAATCATAAGGAAACATTTTATTGAGTTCGGGTGAATTTTTAGATAATGATTTTAATGCCGCCAGATAAGCAATGTCAAATGCCTTATCGGAAGGAGAATTAATATCAGGTTCAACACCGATTCCTTCCCAATTAGTTTTTGTAATAGGGTTAATTGCTCTTCCGGTGGGTATTAGAGCGACGAATTTTCCGTCAACGTTGAAAGGGGTTACCGGATTAGCACCACCGCCGGTTACTTCGCCAATGAGAGTGGCTCTTTTGAGATTTTTTAAGTTATAAGCAAACTCTTCAGCACCGGAAAAAGTAAATTTACTTGTCAGTATATAAATCTCAGTTTTAGGAAGTTTCTTACCAGGTAAATCTTTTATAGTAAAATAATCTTTTGTTTCATTCTGAAGTCTGTTATAAATAGAATTTAATAAAAAAGGTTCTCCATCAAAAAAATAACTGCAAAGAAACTGAACAGTTGCAGGATCTCCGCCGGAGTGTTTTCTAAGGTCTATTATTAAAGCTTCAGAGTCTTCCAACATTTTCATTGCAGCGATATATTTATCTTTTGCGATATTTATATCAGGAAACATACGAATATCAATATATCCTATATTTCCTTTTAGCCGTTCAATTTTTTCAATTCCAAAGTTAATAAATTTCATTTCCTCTAAATATTGTTTGTCTAATTCAGGGTTAGAGGATTCCGGATTTTCATTTGAAAATAAACCTGCATTTCCCGGATTAAAATTTAACTGCAAGTGTTTATCTTTACAAATTTTTTGTAAATCCTGTTTTAATTTCATTGAGAATTCCTGGACAAGATTCACATTATCGTAAGTTCCTGACTGAATAGAATTATCAAGATATTCTTTCATCTTTAAACCGACTTCAGGAAATACATATT
>ERZ761607.2362-NODE-2362-length-20616-cov-19.492826_pt1 | contig 20616 bp, 19 predicted proteins | sample MGYA00511164_ERZ761607 | MGnify/ENA primary metagenome ERZ761607 (study PRJEB28899, sample SAMN02445080) | bioreactor sludge metagenome | biome: EBPR sludge | place: Australia: Brisbane, Thorneside Wastewater Treatment Plant | collected 2011-06-22 ... | reverse complement strand
ATATAATATATAATTGGCTAAAAAATTATACCTTTAACAAAAACTTTATATATTTTTGGTAAAACGGGGAAAAGGGATGAACCTTTTCAGGTTTATTTAATGAGTATTTGATGAAATAACTCGAAATATCAAAATTTATTGTAAGAGGCGAATTATTTTTTTAATCTGTTGCAGGAATGCATTCATTCCACTTTAGTTAAGCAGATGCATTCTTTGGAAAATCTGACGATTGATATTGAATAAAATTTCAGAGTGGTTAATTTTAAAAATATTTAGATAGATAGGATTTAATGGACAAACAAACTAAATAAAAAATTGTATTTCAATTAAATATACATAAAATATGTTTATAAAATAATTGCATCAAAGCTAAAATGTTTTTTCATTTTGTCAATTATTGAGTATTTCGGGAGTCAATTGTCGTTTTTCAAACCCAGGACCTGATGGGAATCATTATCTTTACTTTTATTTTTTCAAATGCTGGTAGCTGCTTTAATATCCGGAGTTGTCAATTTATTTTTCTGGCTAGTGATTTTCCCCAGACTATCGGGCTATAAACAAAAAAACACCCCGGTTTCGGATGCAAAGATCTGGCTGGTTATAGTTGTAAGAAATGAACTGGAAAATTTGAAGCAACATCTTTACCTGATGTTGGAACAACATTCCATATTCTACGAAACACTTATCATAGACGATGGATCTACTGATGGTACCTTTTCCTGGCTTTCTGAAGTGCAAAATAGTCATCCTGATTTACATTTGCTTAGACATGAAAAGTCGATAGGAAAAAAAATGGCCCTTCATAAAGCTTTACCCACTCTGGATGGAACACATTTTATTTTTACCGACGGGGATTGTGCCTGCAAATCTGAAAACTGGTTGAGTCTGATGTTGTCAGGATTGAATGAACAAAAAACCATTGTACTCGGATATGCTCCGCTCAATAAAATGAAAACGTTTATCAGTATTTTTGCCAGATACGAAACATTTTTAACGGCATTACAATATTTTTCTTATGCTTTGGCCGGCCTTCCTTATATGGGTGTGGGTAGAAATCTGGCATATCATACTTCCGTTTTGAATAAAAGTAAAGGTTTCTCCACTCACATGGATTTGCTCTCGGGAGATGATGACCTGCTCGTAAATTCGGTTGCAAATAAAAATAACGTTCGGATTCAAACCGATCCTGAGAGTTTTATGTACAGTGATCCACCCAAAACCATTCGGGCTTTTTTCCGGCAAAAATCCAGGCACATTACTACTTCTGTCAGGTACAAAAAAATTCACCAGATTCTTTTGGCCCTGTTTTCTGCTTCACACATAGTTTTCTACCTTGCACTGTTTTTATCAGGGTCATTATTTGCACCCGCAATTTGGGGAATGAGGATCGTTTTGATCTACCTGTTTAACTACAAAGCGTTTTTGAAACTAAAAGAAAAAGACCTGCTATTATATTTCCCCTGTTTGGATTGTCTGATGTTTGTTTATTATTCATTCATGTCTTTTTCTTTCATTTTTCCTAACAAAAAAAACTGGTAAATGGAATCTCGGATTTTGCATACTTATTTTCCTCAACTTAATGATGATCAGAAAGAAAAGTTCGGGAACCTGCTTCCATTATATAAATACTGGAATGAACAGATCAATGTTATTTCAAGAAAAGATATCGAAGAGCTTTATGTACACCATGTTTTACATGCGCTGACTGTAATTCCCTTTTATCCGTTGGTGGAAAAGGCTGAAATTCTTGATCTTGGTACGGGTGGTGGATTCCCGGGAATACCATTGGCTATTTTTTATCCGGATGTTCAGTTTACCATGATCGACGGGACAGCAAAAAAAATCAAGGTGGTGAATGAAATTATCAAGGAACTGGGTCTGGAAAATACCCGGGCATTTGCCCAACGGGCCGAAGAAAACAAAGACAAATTTGATATGGTTTTGACCAGAGGCGTGAGCAATGTAAGTCAGCTGTTGTTATGGTCCAGGCCACGTTTAAAAAAGAAGCATATCCATGCATTTCCTAATGGCCTGATCGCCTACAAAGGGGGTGATCTCAGGAAAGAACTGAGAGAACTCCGACGGGGAGAATACTATGAGAAGCGAGATATTTATGAATTATTTCCTTTGGATTTTTTCAAAGAAAAATACATCATCTATGTTCAGGGATAAATGTTAGAGAAAATACTTTTGCGAGGAAAATGAAGAATTGGAACATTTTTATGAAAGCGAGATTCAATGATTTAACAAATCAAAAAAATAGTTCACATGTTTTATCCTGGCTTATTACAAACTTCGGGTAACTATTGCCAAAACTTGATAAGCCTTCCGAAAAGATCAATGAAACAGTTAAAAATTTTTGAAGAACATCCTTAAATTGCATAAATGAAGAAAAAATGGTGGCAGATCATATTAAGTTATATTACAGATATTTACATTGAAAGAACAGGTTCAGATTACAATGAAAACCTGGACGTGATCCTCAAGGATGGGAGATATCAATTGGTGGCAGCCAATGCAGTATATTCTTTTGAAGACAAGTATCACAATTTCAGAACGTGTTTTGAAAGAATGAACTGGTCTGTTATGAATGTAAAAAAAGTATTGGTTTTGGGGCTTGGCCTGGGTTCAATACCTCAGATGCTTGAAAAAAAATTCCACAAAAAATTTGAGTATCACATAGTGGAAATTGATGAGATTATCATTGGTTTAGCCAATGAATATATATTGTATGATCTTAAATCTCCATTACAGATCTTTCATACGGACGCCCTGGTTTATCTGCAGGTATGCAGAGAAAAGTATGATTTGATCCTTATGGATATTTTTGAAGACAGTAAAGTGCCTGAGTCATTTGAAACAGAGGGCGTACTTTCTTCCATGAAAAGACTTTTGAATGATATGGGATGTATTTTGTTCAACAGACTCAATATTACAGAAAAAGATCTTGAAGATACCAAATTGTATTATGAGCAGGTTTTTAAGAAGCAATTTGATATAGCGTATTTAATGGAGTTACCTTCAAATATCATGTTATGTTCAAGAAATGATATTTTTTAAAAAGTAGTTCTATAGTTTTTTTTCAGGATAAAATTTTACTTTTGTGCAGTAAAAACTACTTATGTTAAAAATCAATATATACTTAAAATTTGCGCTGATCGCCGTATTTCTGGGAGGCGGAATCGTATTATCCTTTCTTTACGGATTTTGGTATGCTTTCATTTTATTATTGATCGGAGTATTGCTCTTGGTCAGCTACCTGATGCTAGGAACCATTCAGTCAGCTGCAGAATTGGTTCAACTACAGCAGTTTGAAGCTGCAGAAAAAAGGCTTAACCTGACATTAACCCCCAAATTACTATATGTTACCAACAGAGCTTTTTTCTATATACTCAAAGGTTCTTTCGCCTTAAACCGTAAAGATCAGGACGAGGGTGAGGCATATTTCAATAAAGCCTTAGGCCTTAAACTTCCTTCAGATAATGAAAAAGCCCTGATCCTGATCCAATTGGCCAGCATCAATGCCACAAAAAGCAAATGGACCGCTGCTCAAAAGTATTATAAGGATGCTTCAAAACTCAAAATTACCGAAAAACAACTGAAAGACCAACTGAAACAATTTGAACAGGTACTTGCATCCAAAGGAAATATGCGTCATGTGGCTGCCATGGGTAAGTCTGGCCAGCGATTTATGGGAATGTCGTCCGGTGGTAAAAGAAGAAGGCCTAAAATGCGTTGATTAAACCACCAAATTACATACTTTTTGATCTATACAATCATCCTGGTATGATAACCAACAGGTAATAGAAATGTCTTCAAATCAGATTTGTAGTGCTTATTGATTATTTTTTTTAGTAGTTCCCGACTAACAAAAACATTACTTTTTTGATCATATTTCTGTTCATTATTTATTTTAACCCCTACAGTCTGTTTTTAAATATCTGTCATTCAATTTTTTAAATTGATATCTGACATTACATTTGAAAAAAATTTCCCCATTCACGCCCCTTCAATTTTACATCTGATTTGTAATCATCCAATATTAATTTAATGTTAATTTTGTCGTCAGAAATAAATGCACAACAATGGCGATCTTTTCCAAATCCAATAAAGTAATCGAACTCCTTGAAAAGTTTATCGATTCAATTGATCAGGGTTCGATTGTTTTCAAAAAGGGTGTGGACAATTATCTTTATGGTAATATACAGGCTTTTGAAAACAATATTCTGACGCTTTCCAAACTTGAATCCGACGCGGATCTGTTAGGAAAAGATATTGAAAACAGGTTGTATAAGCATTCTCTTATGCCTCAGTTGCGGGGAGATATGCTGAGATTGCTTGAAGAGCTGGATGACATCATCGATATTATGAAAACCAACCTGTATCAGTTTGAGGTGGAAGTTCCCAACATTCCAGGGGAGCTCAATCAGGATCTTTCCAAACTAACAGAAATGTCCGTGGCTTCGGTTGAAGCATTGGTACCTGCAGCAAGGGCATTTTTCAGATCACCCGAAACGGTCAAGGACCAGTTGCACCGGGTTTATTTTTATGAGACGGAAGCCGACAAACTGGCAGCAGCGATCAAAAGAAAGGTTTTCAGGGAAATGCAGGATCTTAAACTGAGCGAAAAGTTCCATCTCAGATATTTCACATTGCATATTGAGCAAGTCTCCGATGCTTCAAAAAAAGCAGCCGACCTGCTCTCTGTAATGGCAATTAAACGGGCATTTTAAAGTATTTATAGTGTTTATCATTTTTCTTTCAAGCGGTCTTTTTCTTGGTTGGTCATTAGGCGCAAATGACGCAGCCAATATTTTCGGGACTGCAGTCGGATCAAAAATGGTCAGTTTTGCCCGGGCAGCCATCGTCGCAAGTATTTTTGTGATCATCGGAGCCGCAATTCAGGGATCAGGAACAACAGAGACACTGGGTTCGCTCGGGTTGATCGATGAATTGGCAGGTTCTTTCACTGTTGCTTTGGCAGCTGGTTTTACTGTTTTGGTGATGACCAATTATGGTTTGCCCGTTTCAACTACCCAGGCTATTGTCGGGGCCATCATCGGATGGAATTTATTTGCCGGCAGGGATACGGATGGTACTGTACTGACCAAGATCGTCACCACATGGATATCAGGTCCGGTTTTGGGTGCAGGTTTTTCAGCTTTACTTTTCCTGCTGATGCGATATGTGCTCAGAAAAATGAAGATACATATGATCCTTTTGGATTCCTATATCCGGTGGGGGCTGATTGCAGTTGGTGCTTTCGGAGCCTACAGTCTGGGAGCCAACAACGTTGCAAATGTGATCGGAGTTTTTGTTGGGCATGCGCCAAATATTGTACTGGATTTTGGTATTTTCGAATTAAGAGGGGCGCAAATCCTTTTCCTTTCGGGTGGAATGTCCATAGCTTTGGGAATTTTGACATATAGCAAGAAGATCATCAAAACTATAGGAAAAGGGATCATGGATCTTTCGGCTGAAGCAGCCATCGTTGTGGTGCTGGCACAGGCACTGGTTTTATTTATATTCTCCTCTACTTCCCTTTCAAATGGATTGGCATATATAGGTTTGCCCAGGATCCCCCTGGTTCCTGTTTCCAGTTCACAGGTTGTGGTCGGTGCAATTATCGGGATTGGTCTGGTAAAAGGCATACAGGAAGTGCGATTTAAAATGTTGGCAGAAATCCTCGTGGGGTGGATATTGACTCCAATATTTGCAGGCCTTTTATCTTTTTTTGGCTTATTTTTCGTACAAAATGTTTTTAATCAGCAAGTTTATAAACCCGTCACTCAGCACACAGAAAAGGTACTCAACACCGAAAACTATACGATCATCAATGCGATTGAGCCGGAGCATATCAATCTGGTTTGGTGGCTTGCCGGAGCAGGTCTGCTCTTATTGTCCGCCCTCGCAATCTGGCTCATCATCAGGCAAAACAGACTTAAATTGCTTGCACAGAACGAATTGCTGGAACACCAAAAGGAGCATTACATCACCCAAAAAGCATTGATGGAAGCTGACCTCAAAACCATGAGGCTGGAAAATGTTTCAATGGCCAAAAAACTGGAATTCCGTCGTAAGGAACTGATGAATATGGCATTGAGTATTGTGGAGCAAAAGAATTATCTCGAAGAACTGGCTGTTCAATTAAAAGACATTCAGAAGACCGAAGAAAAAAAAGAGAAAAACCGCAAGATCGACCACCTGCTTAAGAACATGAAACTGAAACTCAGTTTTGAAGATAAAGTGGAGAATTTCAACCTGGAGATCGAAAGACTCCACAAAGGCTTCTCCAGGAAACTGGAAGAGGAATTTCCTAAACTCACCGAAACCGAAAAACGCTTTGCCACTTTTCTGAGATTGGGCTTTTCTTCAAAGGAAATCGCACCTTTGCTCAATGTCTCTACCAAAAGTGTGGAAACTTACCGGTACAGATTGAGGAAAAAACTGAATATCAGTAAAGGAGAAAATTTGATACGTTTCATACAAAACTTATAATTTTAATATAAAATCTATTTATTATGAAAAAACTTTTCCATGTTACATTCATTTTTATCGTTTCCATATTGTCGTTCAATAATATGAATGCACAGGAAGCGGATACAACAACCCGGTATGACCAGTATGGCCAAAAGGTTGAAAGACTTCCATTAACAGCCGAGGCCAGAAATGGTGTTATCACATTTGAATCTCAGGATAAATCATTCAAATTCTGGACTGACTTCAGGATAAATTTTGATGGAGGTATGTTCTTTGATAATTATGACAATTCAATCTCACCTGCAAAGAATGCTCCCGATGCTATCCAATTAAGCAATGGTTTTCATATCAGAAGATTAAGGGTCGCATTCAAAGCCCAGGTCACCAAAAGGTGGTACGGAGAAATCGATATTGATTTCAGAGATGCTGAAATTGACCTGAATGATGTGTATTTGAGGTATGCTTTCAACGATAACCTCAGCTTAAAATTTGGTCATTTCCGTGAACCATTTGGCATGATGACAAATACCACTTCCAGATACGTAACTTTTATGGAAAGACCTGCAAGTTGTGAATTTGATCCAAGTAGACACAACGGAATCGCAGCTGCTTATTCTCATCCACGTTTTTATGCCAGTGCAGGCGTTTTTTCAGATGAGTTTCTGGAAGCAGTTGATGGAGGTACCCGTGATGTACGTAGAAAACAAAGAACAGGACAGGAATCCAGTCTGGCTTTTACCGGTCGTCTGGTAGGATATCCTATCAACAAAACTGATTTTACACTTTCTATTGGCGCGGGAGCTTCCTATAGAACACCGGCCATTACTGATGAAGGAGCTTATAATGTGGTGCGTTTTAAGACATATGATGAGATCAGAACACACCAAAAAAGATTTTTTGATACAGATGTGATTTCCGATGTACAAAAGATTATTCTGACCAATGCGGAATTTGCTTTTGCATATAAAGGATTCAGGGTACAATCTGAATACCATTACACCATCGTTCAGAGAGGACAGATTTATGACGATGTACCGAGAGCTGGTTTGAAAAATGCCATTTTTGATGGATTTTATGTAGAAGCAGCTTGTTTTCTGACGGGTGAAAAACAAAATTTCAATTATGAAGAAGCTGAATTTACCCGTGTAAGACCAAAAACCAAAAAAGGAGCGCTTGAACTTGCTGCACGTTACAGCACGATCAACCTGAATGCAAATCTTGAGGATATTAACAACCCAATCAGTGTCGGATTAGGAAATGTGGTGACTGGAGGAGCAGGAACATTATATTCTCTTGGCTTGACCTGGTGGGCAAAAACCAATGTCAGAATTATTTTGAACGGAACTTTTGTCGATCATGATGAATATGCTCAATCAAAATACAATTGGACAGTTCCTGAAGACGGATTCGATTATTGGTGGCTTGGATCAAGATTTGAAATTGATTTTTAGTATTTTTGCATAATTAATCGTTTTTACACGTTAAGAAATAAGTTTATTAATTAAAACATTCAATTTTTATGAAAAAGAATTTGTTATTATTAGGTATTTTCCTGATGACTGTAGCTTTTTTTACTTCTTGTGAAAGAGAAAAAACCAGCGCTTTGATCCAGGATGTTGCTTATGACCAAACCGGTAATTCTAAAGCAATAGTTACTGCAACTATTCTTGATGACAATGGAGATCTGAAAAGTGCAAAATTGTACTTTAAAGATATGACTGCTGCTACTTTTAATTCCGTTGATTTGGCAGGAACCGTTAATGGAATTTTTACAGCAACGCTGGACAGCTTTCCTCTTGGAACTGAAATCGGTTATTATATCGAAGTGGTAAATGCAGTTGATTTGACTACTGTTTATCCCACAGGAGCACCGGGAACAGTCGAAACATTTAAAAGTGGTATTGCATCTGCTTCTCCTTTGATCGTAAATGAAGTATTCTCAAACGGAACTAAAGCTCCAGACACTTCAAATCCTGACTGGGCAGAGATCTACAATTCAGGTAGTACCGAAATCGACCTTACTGGCTATGCGATTCAGGACGATGTTTCAAAACCTGCAGCTAAAAGATTCATCAAAGCTGGTTTGAAAGTTCCTGCTAAAGGATTTATCATCATTCACACTGAGGTCAACAACGATCAGGCTGTTGAAGGAACCGGAAGCTTCGGTTTAAGTACCTCAAATTCCGATGGTGTGACTTTGTTCAACAACAAAGGTCAGGTAGTTAACAGGCTTGAATATCCTGCTCCAAGCGCAGGTCAGCCAACGGCTGATCCAAACAAATCCTGGGGCAGATTTCCTGATGGTGGCACAACTATGGGCTGGATGATCCCATCCAAAGGTTCAGCTAACACGGCTGCTACTCCAAACTAATGGATCAATGATCAATGTTAAATAAAGGGAAAGATTTGCTTTCCCTTTATTTAATTGTGAACTTAACTAATTGAATTAAAATGGGTAAAGAAGAACTAAATATAGGAGAGATATCTAAACCAAGATTTGAATTCAGGTCTTTTGGCCAGAATTTTGACCAGGCTCACTTCAGAATGTCCCGCTTGTCTGTTCCGGTGCCGGAAAAAGTATGGGAGCGCCATTCTGACGAAATTTATATCATGTCCAGAAGCAATGATAACAACAATACCAAAATCCGGGATGGTAAAATGGACATCAAAACCTATGTTCAAACTGTCAACGGTCTCGAACAGTGGAATCCTCTGATGAAAGGTGAATTCCCCATGCCGGCTGAAGTCCTTAAAAATGAAGTATTCCCGGCTTTCATGGTGGAAATGCCAGCATTGACCAAAGATACATACACCTACGAAGAGTTTATCAGGATGGTGAACGATCATCCGGACCTGGCTGCAGTCAAGGTCCATAAACAGCGTTTTGGCTATATGGTCAATAACACGATCTGTGAATACGGTATCGTCCTGATCAATGGCGCCAGACTGGTGACCATCAATTCTGAATCAACGGAAACTGAGGATATCCTCAAAACGATCAGCGATCTGGGTGTAGAGGGCGTTGAAAATATCAACTATCTACAGGCCATCAAAAGGGTTGTCGGAATGATTGACAAACCGATGGCGAATTAATGTTAAGTTAGTTTAGAAAGTTTATAGGGTTTAGAAAGTTTAAAGGGTTTAAGAGATTATTATTATGGAGAAGCCAAAAAAAGATCATGAGTATTCATTTGAGAGATTACATGTTTGGAGTGACATACGGGAAATGATCAGGTTTGTTTACACCCTTACGAATGGATTTACGGATATTAAAAGTTTGGCTTGACAAATCAGATGAGGCGGGCTGCTGTTTCTGTTGGCTCAAATCTGGCAGAAGGTTCATCGAGAACCAATGCAAAAGATCGGGCACATTTTTATCAAATGGGATTTTCAAGCCTGATGGAATTATTGAGTCAGTCTATTGTAGCCTTTGACTTAAATCTGCTTGATGAAATACAACATCAGGAACTTAGAAATCAAATTGACAAAATTGGGTACAAATTAAACCCTCTCCGTAACCAAACACTAAAACGTGTTATGTAGTCTTCCACGCTTAAACTATCTAAACTATCTAAACCTCCTAAACTATCTAAACCTCCTAAACTTTACAAACTTTATAAACTTAAAAAAAATGTCCAGAGAAATAGAAAGAAAATTTTTAGTGAAAGGGGAATTCAAATCTTATGTCTCCAAACAAACCAGAATAACACAGGGATACCTGTCATCAATTCCCGAACGCACGGTCAGAGTAAGGATCAAAGGGGAGAACGGCTTTATAACCATTAAAGGCATCGGTAATGCTTCCGGCGCTTCCAGATATGAATGGGAAAAGGAAATTCCGGTTGCAGAAGTGGAGCAGTTACTGGCCATCTGTGAACCCGGAGTGATCGATAAAACCCGATACCTGGTAAAATCCGGCGAGCACACTTTCGAAGTAGATGAATTCTATGGTGAAAATGAAGGGTTGGTAGTGGCTGAAGTTGAGTTGAGTGACGAAGATGAATATTTTGAAAAACCGGAATGGCTTGGAGAGGAAGTTACCGGAGATGTAAGATATTATAATTCAATGCTGATGAAAATCCCGTATACTAAATGGTAATAATTCTGACAGGTAGTCAGGAGACTGGGTTCAGACAATAAACCCAAATTAATTTGAATACGAAATAAATCAACAAATATGGACCTTGACACCACAAATAAAACGGTAGATAACCAGGAGGACAGCAACTATTTTGATCCTTTGGACATGAACAATTACAGAATTGAAAAACTGCCCAAAAGAGATCAAACGCCGTTTGAAAAATGGCTTGGTATCCTTGGTGTTCCACTGGCTATACTCGCATTTTTGCTGGTTGCATTTTACCTGAAAATTCCGTTTCTGGAAAATATTCAGCTGGAAGATGTCGTGTCGGAAAAAGCACAAAAGCATTTTGAAAAGATCGGATTGGAGGCTTTTATTCAGAGTAACATCTACATGCTGGCTATTTTCCTGGGATCCATCATCCTCTGGATCACACAGGCCATTCCCAATTATCAGACTTCTCTCATCCTGATCATTTCGCTTGTTTTGACAGGTGTTTTACCGGAAAAAGAAGCTTATGCCCAGTTGGGTCACCCGGTCATGTGGCTGAACATCATGTCTTTTGTGCTGGCCAGTATGCTGGTTCAGACAGGACTGGCAAAACGCTTTGCCCTATGGTTTATTCTCCGTTTTGGTAAAAACGCAAGCGCCATTTTCCTGAGTTTTATTTTGATCAACCTTATTTTGTCTGCTTTCATATCAGCTACTACTGCGAAAGCTGCAATTTTATTACCCATATTCATGGTAATTGCAGCGATTTACGGGGTCAGACAAGGCCAGGGACACAAAAACTTTGGAAGGAGCATTGTGCTACAGAATCTGTTGAATATCAATATTGGTGCCGGAGCTTTTGTTACCGGATCAGGCGCCAACCTCCTTGCTGCTGCCCTTATCGGCGGCGCCATTGGTGGTTCTGTTTATTTTGCAGATTGGATGTTTGCCATGCTGCCTATTATGGTCGGACTGATGCTGATCGGTTATATCCTGGCCATGAAAGTATTCTTTCCGCTCAAACCCGAAGAGAGAATCCCTCAAATCGCAGGAGGTATGGCACGTTTGAAAGAAGAGTACAAAAAATTGGGTAAAATTGACTTTCAGGAGATAAAAGCGCTTTTCATCTTTATCACCATCCTGGGATTCTGGGCAACGGACAGCATTCACGGGATCAGTGCAACAGCTGTTGCATTTGTTGGTGCGATCGTCGCGCTGCTTCCCAAAATCGGCATCATCAAATGGAACGATGTGGATATTCCCTGGCACCTGCTGCTGTTCTCCGCCGGAGCCTATACGCTGGGAGCCGGTTTGGACATCACGGATCTGCCATCCATCTCTGTGAATGCATTCTTTGACCACATCGGGATCGGTGAAGAAACGCAATTCTGGAAATTATACCTCCTGCTTACAGGCGTGATGATATTCAGCGCCCTGATCTTTCAATCCAAAACCATGCGGGCGATGATCTTTATCCCGATTGCCATCGGGGTGGCCAACAGATTTGGATTTGATGTGGTCAGCCTGGCTTTACCTGTTGCATTTATGACTGAACATGTGTATGTTTTGCCTTTCAACTCCAAACCGGCAGCCTTGCTCTATGAGACCGGGCAGTATAGTCTCACGGACACTTTCAAATTCGGATTTACCATGATGGTCATCGCCTGGTTGCTGAATATTTTCGCCGGGGAAACATGGTTCAGATTCCTCGGGATTACGCCAGAGGGTGTTTTTGGGCTTTTTTAAGCCGTACGATCTTTTAAAATGAACAATTTGACAATTATCTGATAGATAGACAATTGTCTGGTTTTTTAAATATCATTTTGATGAAAAAAATTTTTTTATTCTGTTTGACTGGTCTTTTCGTCCTGAACTTCAGTATCTGGGCATGTGAAAAGGAAACCCCGGATGTACCTGATGATAATCCGAAAGAAGACACTTTAAAAATACAGATTGTGCCTAAGATCATTGGTTTTGTTCCATACGAGGTTTCTGAATCTTCAGGGATGGTGATGACCACTCCCGGAAAGATCTGGTCACACAATGATTCTGGCGGAAAAAATGAATTGTATTGCATCGATTTTAACGGCCATGTACTGAAAACCCTTGCGATCTCCAATGCGACCAACGTGGACTGGGAAGAATTGGCTGCAGACAACCAGAAAAGAGTGTATATCGGTGATTTTGGCAACAACAACAATGTCAGAAAAGACCTGGTGATCTACCGGATCCCGGATCCAGAGACCATTTCTGGCAATGATGTTGAAGCAGAATCCATTTTTTTCAGTTTCGAAGACCAGATTGCTTTTCCTCCACCTTCTTCAGAAAGAAATTTTGATGTGGAGGCTATGGTCTGGAAAAGTGATTCTTTGTTTCTGTTCACAAAGGACAGAAGCAGTCCATTGACCGGATACACCAAAATGTATAAACTGCCGGCGTCTCCTGGAACGCATATTGCCAGATCTGCAGGCCGGTTCTATATGGGCAACACAACCACAGCAGCCAGGGTGACTGCTGCTGATATCGATCCGCAATCAGGTGATCTTGCATTGCTTGTCCAGGAAAGGTTGATTGTTTTTAGAAATTATCCGGGAAACCAGTTTTTTGACGGTAAAGTGACAGAATATCCTTTTGTGCCAACTCCGGGTCAGGTGGAAGCCATTTTTTTCTCCGGTGCAAAAACGTTGTATATGACAGAAGAGATTGCCAGTGTGGAAAATGGCAAACTTTATGAGCTTACACTGCCTTGATTTGTATAAAAAGTTTTAACAGGGTGAATGATTTTCCGGATCTGTAGTTGAAATTCAATTTTTCTGAACTGTTTAACGTTTCAAACAGTTTACTAACTGGAACTATGTTTGCCTGAAGAACCTGACAAATCTAAATTGCCTGAATTTTTTAAAGAAAATTTGTACGGAATAAACTATGATAGAAGAGTCCATAAAGATCCACGATAAATTCTCAGTTGAGCTCAAAATAGGCTATAAAGCCCGTATGAAAAAGGATATCAGTGACTTTGCACTGAATACCTGGATCTTTATTCCCAACAGTCTGGACATCAATCCAATGACCTATCAGAAAACGGATTTTTACAAGGATCTCAAATCCAATATCAGGCTGATCACCCCGGTATTTTTACTCAGGGATATCGCAGGAAAAAAGAGTTTCCCCTTGCAAATGCTGGAGACCTCATTCACGGAACTTGCTTCCAACCCTTCCCGGACACATCGTGTTGAATATGAGTACCATGTCAAAATGTTTTTGTCTATTTTCAAAAGTGCAATAAGCAAAAGTTGCAGGCATATTTCTGATAATGAATCAGTTGATGACAAAGTGTTCCTGCTACAGGAATACATGGACAGCGTACTGAAGATCACCAAAAACTACCGGTCACTGAAGAAGATCATCAATGCCCCAACCATTTCAAAGGAATTATATAATGTTTTCCTTTTTGGTGACGAATTCATGAGCAATGTCATCGAAAAAGAGAGTTTCAGGTTGCTCAGAAGTCTTGAAAAAAACAAGGATAAAGAAATCATTGAGGCCAAAGAACGGCTGATCGCATTGATCCATAACGAAATTGAATACAAGGAAACCACCGGAATACCGATCGTAGACAAAAAGGATAAAAAACGCAATCGGGAATTGATCTTCAGGATGGGTTTGCTTAAGAAATATGCTGAAAATGAGCTTTTTCTCACTACCAATAAGAAAAGAGAAGGCGTGTTGACCGAACAGATCTATTACAGTATTGCTGCCGGACTAGCCATGATTTTTGCAACAGCAGTGGCATTTTCCTTCCAGCAGAAATATGGAAACTTCACAATGCCGTTTTTTGTGGCGTTGGTCGTGAGCTATATGCTCAAAGACAGGATCAAGGAACTTGCAAGGTATTATTTTGCCCACAGGCTGGGGAAACGGTATTTTGATCATAAAACCAGGATCAGCCTGAAAGGAGAAGAGATCGGCTGGAGCAAGGAAGCAATGGATTTTGTCACCGATGAAAAATTGCCTCCGGATGTACTCCGAATACGCGACCGGTCAACTATTTTGGAGGCGCACAATAAGTCTTTCTCGGAAAAGATCATCCTGTACAGAAAACTTGTCAGGATCCGGCGCAACGAGTTGGACAACAACACACAATACAATACTTCCGGTATTCATGACATCATCAGGTACAATCTGTCCAGTCTGATCACCAAAATGGATGATCCCGAATTCCCGCTTTTTATTCCGGATGAAGAAGCCGGGTACAAAGTCATCCTGGGAGAAAGGATCTATTTTCTCAATTTGATCCTGCAGATGAAATCCGAAGAGCAACTGGATTACAAACGATATCGTGTGGTATTTAACCGCAACGGGATACAGGATATTGAGCGGTTTTGAGTACACATTGTAAACTCCTTAAACAATGCCAATAGATAATAAATAGGGAAAGTGTGTTACACTAACTTTTGAAACTTAAGTCTACTCCGAAAAGTCTAATTTGTTGATTTTCAATCGTTTTTTGCTCCAATCTACTGATGTCATTGATCAGCACAAGACTAAAGGGAAACGATTGAAGCCCAACAAAATAAAAGTCCCATTTTAGGCGTGTACTGACTGAAAACGTCAGTGGGAATTTAGGGGGCAAAGACTTTTCGGAAAAGACCCAAACATAATCTAATTTCAGAAGAAACAGAATAAATTTTTATGAAATAAAGCGGAACTATTTTTTCTTCCTTTTGAAGTCCGGTTGAGTCCCAAAGGTGAGATTCAAGGTTGAATGATAGTTTTTTAAATCAGTTGGACCAAAATCTGATATCCAGCTGGCAATTGTTCCCATGTTATAAAAGTAATCGGATCTGATACCAATAATATATCCGGGAAACTGATACTTAATACCTGCGCCTAAACTGACACCTGCATTAAACGAACTTAATGTTGTCACCTCGTTAAAAATATCAAAAAATGAATCATAAACCAGCAGGTAATCAACCCTTGGGCCAATACTAATAAATGGTACGAGTATATCTTTAACGGGATATTTATATTCAAGTAGTGTATTGAATGTCATCACATCCAGCGTACAACGATCATACCTAAATCCTGAAGGTTCTCCCCACTCATTTATCATATTCAATTTATACAGCCCACCTTTTCTGATAATGCCGACATTACTGGAAACATTGAAATGATGACTGTTAATGTATTCCAGGCCTGCCATGAACGCATGTGCAACCAGAATTTCGCTCGAAAGAATGGTGTTTTGATAAGAATCAAGGTGTTTTAGTGATGAAAAAGATGTACCCGCTTGAAACTGGATGGTTTGGGCGTTTGAAAAGTGAAAAATAGAAATCAAGCATAAAAGAATAACTGATCGTTTCATTGGAAAAAATTTAAATGATAGAATGATGAAAAAAGTAGAAATAAAATCGATAGTATGCCCTAACCTGGACGAGCCAGAACCAAAGAATAAATTGATTTAAAATCCCCCATACGGGCAAGCTCAGACGGTCAGGCTCCGAGCCGCTTCGCTACGGGGTTCACCCTGTTGGATATACATCCTACGTGGTAAATATTCTGTGTGGCTTTATTTCTAAGATCAAATTTCTTTAAAGTTCTGCCAAAAAATACTTGAATTCAATTTTTAGGAGACTAAGGAACACAAATATAACAACAAAAATTAAACGTTTTACCGAAGGAGTTATTGTTCGGATAGCTAATAGATTTTCGTCGGATCAGAGAACAGAACTATCGAGATATGATTTTAATCCTGGTATAGTTTAAGGAAAAATAATTTTGTAATGTTGGAGAAAAATCAAATTTAATTCCTTTGCAAAAATTTATGTATCAGCCTGATTGCCAGTCGGAAAGACGTATCAGGATATGCGATCTGGTTCACGGTTCCTGTTATATATAACTGCTTTTCCGGATTGGCATAGGCCATTGCACCTGACAAACCTGAATGACCAATGAGTTCCGGTATCACCCCTGTGGGGTTGAATAGCCAGGGTAGCCTGAATCTGTGAATGCCAATACCTGCTTTTACCGGATAGAAAATGGAATTCCATACTTTCAACCCTTTAATCACAGAAACCGGAAAGAACTCTCCATTGAAAAATGATTCTATGAATACCATCATTTCCGAAGATGTTGAAACTACACCACCATCAGGTCCGAATGAACTCATTGCCCCGGGAATCGGTAATTCACTGTCTTTGAAAAAAATATTTTTCGGAAGGTGATCTTCGGTTGATTTGTACAGATATGTGTGCTGCAAGCCCAATGGATGTATGATCAGTTCTTCAAAGTTTTCAGCTACAGATCTTTGGGTCAGGTTTTCCATGATTTTTCCGAGCAACTGAAAATTGGTATCGGAATAATGTGCCTTACCTTTAGTTCCGGGTATAAACAGTGGTTTCATTTTTTTACTTCGCTCAACGGCTTCAGCAAAAGTCCAGGACTGGTCTTTTCCGGATTTAAGTTCAGTTTCCAGGCTAACACCCTGAGAATCCTTATTCTGAAAATAGTCTGGAATACCGGAAGTATGTGCCAGAAGGTTTTTGAGCGTGATTTCTCCTGCGTAATCCTTTCCATTATAGTAATGTATTCCCTGCATGGTTTGCTTATCGAGGAACTTGCCGATTTTATCCTCGAGGGAAAGTATGCCTTTGGAATGAAACTGCAAGAAAATGGCTGAAACGAAAAGTTTTGTGGTACTTGCTATGAAATACGGCTGATCGTATGTGAAATTTCCAGATTGTCCGGACCACAGATCACCCTGATATTTAATACAAAATGAGGTGCCAAATACTCTTTTATGGTCTACAGCTTTTTCTAAAATGCCTTGAAGTGCTTGTTTTTGGAGGTCGTTCATTGAATAAATTAAAATTGGTTTTTTATTTCAGCTTCTATTTTATCAGTTTTCTGCGAATTTACAAAAGATAAATATCTGAGCAGAAAGTTTGTGCAAAATAATATCGGTATCAAACTTCAGTTTAATAATGGATATGAATTATGTACAAAGTTTTAAGGATTTTCCATCAGAAAAATTATGGTGCATTATTTTATGATCACCTCATCTGCAAAAATCCAGGCTTTTCCACCGTTTCCAAGATGCCATTCAGGCAATAGTCCATAATTTTTGGCTACGACACGAATATATCTTGCCTTAACGGGAAGGCCTGATGAGGTATATTCAAAATCATGGAAAATATGATCATAATTCCTGTCTTCCTTGTTGTGTCCAACAACAGCTAAAGCCTGCCAATCCTTTCCGTCTGTTGAAAAAAGATAACCAACTTCAGATGGAAGTAATATCCAGGATTGAGTTTGCTGCATACATCTTAAAGAAATGGAGCTAAACGTTGTTTCCTTGCCGAAATCAAGCATGACATCCAGATCTTCTCCCTGCCAGGCCAGCCAGTTGCCATCCCTGAAATCCATGGAGCCGCGGATCCCGTCTGTCAACCCGTAAGATCCCGGTTTGTTATAAGGGGCGTGGGGGGCATTTTTATATTCAGGCTGAATTCCGATTGCCAGATGTTCTTCGATATGGTAAATGAGGGTGCTTCCGGCTTCGCGTCCCTTCCTGAAAGGTTTCAGGTGGATCTTACCCGGTTTTGTCAGGGAAATCCGGGATTTAAAAGCTGCCTGATCTTCCTGCCTGCCTTCATAAAAATAGCGCATTTCCATATCCGGCATACCAAAATCTGCCTGAATGTTCCAGTTTTTCCTTACAGGATCAAAAGAAATGCCACATTGAAGCAGGTTTTTATCCTCAGCGCCATACAAAATTCCGTTTGCCTCCATCCATTCGTAATGTGCCTGCAATCTCTTTCTGAATGCTGCATAGCTTTCACCACGGCTCCACAACACTTCAGCAAATGCCTGCAATCGCGGATACATCATATAATCCAGGTTTTGGCTGTTGACCCACTCAGTCCATAATGGACATTCTGCCCCAAGGATATTTTCATGGTCATGAACCTCGGAAGGATCATAATGCCAGGTTTTCTCCATTGTCAGCGTTGCCGGTTTGGAATCAAAATACAGTGTTTGAATGATTTTATTCCCTTTGGCCAGCGCTTCACTTGCTTTTTCCTGACCTCTCCAGACTTCTATGATCGCATCCTGATCCATTCCGCCCTCCAGGATCTCATCCCAGCCGATCATCACCTTTCCCTTTGATTTCAAAAAACGATGGATTCTGCTTATGAAGTAACTCTGCAACCCATGTTCATCAGAAAGTCCGTTTGTCCTGATCCTGCGCTGGCAGGCCGGGCATTCAGACCACCGGGCCTTTGGCACTTCATCACCTCCGATGTGTATGTATTTCCCCGGAAAAAGGTTGATCACTTCTGTTAAAACATTTTCAAGAAAGCCATACGTTTCCTCTTGTCCGGCACAATAGACATCCTGGAATACGCCGTAATAATCCGGGACTTCCATCTTTTCTTTGGTACAACCCAAATGAGGATAAGCTGCCAGTGCTGCCCTGCAATGCCCGGGCAATTCAATTTCCGGAATGACTTCAATATTTCTATCTGCAGCATACCGGACGATATCCCGGATCTCTTCCTGCGTGTAAAAACCTCCGTGCAAACTGCCATCCGGTTTTTTCCTCCATGCTCCGATCTGAGTGAGTAAGGGATATTTTTTGATCTCTATCCGCCATCCCTGGTCTTCGGTCAGGTGCCAGTGAAAGGTGTTTATTTTATAAAGGGAAAGCATATCCAGGTGTCTTTTGATCGTATCAACCGGGAAAAAGTGCCTGCAGACATCCAGCATATTGCTTCGCCAGGAATATTTGGGTTCGTCTGTAATGCGAACACAGGGAATTTCAAACTTATCATTACTGTTGAAAAGCATCAATTGCCGAAGGGTCTGGACTGCCCAGAACTGTCCCGAAACACTCGGTGACTCGATGGTGATCTTTTTCGGTGTAATCTCCAGGTGGTAGCTTTCTGGATTGGTGGAAATGTCATCCGATAGTATGAACTCAATGGGCAGCTTTCGGTTTTCTGAAGGATGGTCAGATAGGTCCAGTCCGGTAATTTCCCTGATTTTACCACGGAAAAACGCAATACTTTTGTTTTCTTGTTCATTGGTTTTGATGTATGCTTCCTGCAGGTTGAAACTGCCCTGATTTACTTCGAGATGCACCGGTTCCGGAATTAAACTGTATCCGGATTGTGCCTGCACTGTTAGCGCTAAACACCAGATGAAGAATGAGATGAATGTTGTATGAGACATGGATGCATATTTGATTGCAAAAAACAAATGTAGTGTATATCCGTCAATGGCTTTTCAATAACAATATAGAAATTGTTTAAAAACTGACTCTTAAAGCTTGGAAACAAAACATTGAAATTTCAGTTGATGAATGAATGTAAGCAATTTCCCGTCAGATTTTTGATCATTTAAATAATCCAAACATTAGAGAATCAGGGTATTTTACAACCAGATCCTACGGAAGTCCCGCAGGGACGACAGGTGCATAACCGTATGCAAGCACAGCGCAGCTTACGGGATCCCTGGCAGCATTTCCCGAGCCCCGAAGGGGTGACATGATCTGAAGGTGAAGTATTTACCTCACTTTTCCCAATCCCGCGAATCTATCTGCAGTCCCATAGCTTGAATAAATGACCGGTACTCTTCTTCAAAAGTAATGTTTTTATGGTGATCGCGTTGGTCTTTGATATATCTGATCAGCACATCTTTCTCTTTATGACTAATTGTTAATGCGGCATACCCTTCACTCCAGGATGAGAAGTTTTCAAACCCTTTGGTTCGTTTCAACATTTTACTTGATTCTGCTTTTAGATCTCTAACAAAATCTGAAAGGGAGATCGCTGGGTGTAAGGAAAAGAGGATATGAATATGGTCTTCTATTCCATTGATCCGGTATAATTTACAATGTTTGTTTTTGATGTATCCCCAAATATATCGGTACAAGTCCTCTGAATGTGTCAAAGATAGTGTTTTCCTGCTGGATTTTGTCCTGATAATCAGATGGTAAAGTATGCTGGTGTAACTCATATAAATTCTTTTTGATGTATAATATCACCCCTTCGGGGCTT
>ERZ761607.2360-NODE-2360-length-20622-cov-37.112753_pt1 | contig 20622 bp, 10 predicted proteins | sample MGYA00511164_ERZ761607 | MGnify/ENA primary metagenome ERZ761607 (study PRJEB28899, sample SAMN02445080) | bioreactor sludge metagenome | biome: EBPR sludge | place: Australia: Brisbane, Thorneside Wastewater Treatment Plant | collected 2011-06-22 ... | reverse complement strand
AACTATTTTTTTACCGCAGAATCATCCGATTTGCAAAAATGTCCAGTAGTATGATTACCGATAACATGTACTTATACGCAAGAAATTTCGCATTTTTTGTTTGATACCCCCTTTAACTTGCCCAAAGGGCTTTACACCCATTGAGTCGTGCGGTTACTTACATGCGTGTAACATTCTGTTATTTTAGCACCATTTGGTCCTGAAAATTTACGACACAATATGAGTATTGGGACTTCCCTACCAGTCAAGGATTTTAGTTTTTCAAGGCTTCCGGACCTCGCTGGGACAGACCATGTTTTCATCAAAACACGATCTTTTAAGCTACTAACCTAATCTAAAATCATATTCTAACGGCGCTCTTCGATTTCCCAAAGCAATTATACGCAAGCGTTGTAAAAGCTCTTTGATTGGGGAACTTGCTATGTCAATATGATGAACCATCGGTTTAGTCTGAAAGATCGTTGCATAGGTTTTCCGCTTATGGGTTTAGAGAAAGTTTGTTTTAGGTTTTAAAAACAGCTTTGGCATCGCGTCAAGTTTAGAAAAACTTGTGCAAAAAAAGTATAGGACGCTAAAGCACTTCAAAGAGCACTCTTTCTTCAAAATAAACAGATCACATTATTCAATCAAGTTCATACTTGTTTTTTAAGTGGGATTACAAAGTTTTTATTGCCTTTTATGCAATTAGAGAGGGGGCCGTGTTTGTACTCTTTAGGGTTAACAAAGGTACAGACGGGCTGGGAGCGCATCCACCCCTTGATACGCATGGCCCACCCTTATTAAACAATGCCAAAGTGCCAATTCGTCACCTCCTACAGGTATAACTTGTCAGATTGGCACATATCGAGATTGGGAATGGTTTTGGCAAACCAGCAGTCATTAGTTAATGAACGGAGGATAAGCCATGAACCTGAACAAATTTACCGTAAAAGCCCGCGAGACCGTCCAAGATGCAATGGAACTGGCGGCTGCCCAAAACCACCAAATGATTGAACCTGTCCACTTGCTAAAAGCCTTGCTAAAAGATGAAGATAGTGTGGCCAGCAGCATTTTCCAACAATTAGGTATCCAAACGGCTACCTTAAATACAAAGGCAGATGCCCTTCTCGCCCGTTTGCCGAAAGTTGCTGGCGCTGGCGTGGAAGGTCAATATCTGAACACCGAAACAAAACAGGTATTTGACCAAGCCCAAAAAGAGGCCGATGCGCTCAAGGACAACTTTGTCACGACAGAGGCATTGCTGATTGCACTGGCGGGATGCAAAGACGAAACCGGACGAACCATTCGTGAAGCGGGCATCTCAAAAACCCAAATTCTGAATGTATTGCGCGATATCAGGGGTACACAGTCGGCAACAGATGAACACGCCGAAACCCGTTATCATGCCCTAAAACGATACGCTCGAAACCTCAATGACCTTGCACGAAAAGGAAAAATAGATCCAGTTATTGGGCGCGACGACGAAATCCGCCGCGTGTTACAAATCCTGAGCCGCCGAAGCAAAAACAATCCGGTGCTGATCGGGGAACCAGGCGTTGGGAAGACGGCTATCGCCGAGGGTTTGGCCATTCGGATCGTATCGGGTGACGTTCCAGAAGGGCTTAAGTCTAAAGAAATTCTTTCCTTAGACATGGGGGCGCTGATTGCTGGCGCCAAATACAGAGGCGAGTTTGAAGACCGATTGAAAGCCGTTGTCAAAGAGGTGACCGAGGCCAATGGCCAGTTAATTCTTTTCATAGACGAAATTCATACATTAGTAGGTGCTGGCGCTGGCGAAGGCGCCATGGATGCGGCCAATATTCTAAAGCCCGCATTGGCGCGGGGAGAACTGCGGGCAATTGGAGCCACAACCTTGACCGAGTATCAAAAATACATGGAGAAAGACAAAGCGCTCGAGCGCCGTTTCCAAACGGTTATCGTGGAAGAGCCAACCATAGAAGATTCTATCTCCATTTTACGTGGGATCAAAGACCGCTACGAGGTTCATCATGGAATCCGAATTTTGGATGGTGCCATCGTGGCCGCTGTGGAGCTTTCAAGCCGATACATCACCGAACGCTTCCTACCAGACAAAGCCATAGACTTAATGGATGAAGCCGCTGCCCGTATCCGGATCGAAATTGACTCCATGCCAGAAGAATTGGACAATCTGGAGCGCCAGATTCGTCAATTAGAGATCGAACGAGAAGCCATTAAACGCGAAGTAGCCGATGGGGTAAAAGCTGCGGAAAACAAAATGCAGCACATCAACGAGCAACTGGCGAATTTGTGCGAACATCGCGATCATCTGAAAGGGCAGTGGATGCAAGAGAAGAAACTTGTAGGCGCAATCCGTAGCAGTAAAGAAATGATTGAAAACTTGCGGTTCGAGGCCGAAATAGCCGAACGGAAGGGGGATTTTGCAAAAGTAGCGGAAATTCGGTACGGGAAATTGCCAGAGCAGGAACGCAACATCGAGGCCGTTAAAGAGAAACTCAACCAATTGCAAGTACAAGGCTCCATGCTGAGGGAAGAAGTAACCGCCGAGGACATTGCCGAGGTCGTGAGTCGTTGGACGGGAATCCCCGTCACGCGAATGTTAGAATCTGAGCGGGCAAAATTGCTCAAAATGGAGGAAGAAATTGCAAAACGTGTTGTCGGCCAATCTTCTGCGCTTCATGCGGTTTCGAATGCGGTAAGGCGTGGGCGGGCAGGTTTACAAGACCAACATCGGCCCATTGGTTCCTTCATTTTTCTTGGAACTACCGGAGTTGGAAAAACCGAATTGGCGAAGGCACTGGCTTCTTTTTTATTCAATGACGATAATGCAATGGTACGGATAGATATGAGTGAGTATCAGGAGCGCCATGCGGTAAGCCGCCTTATTGGTGCGCCACCCGGATATGTAGGCTATGATGAAGGCGGACAACTCACTGAGGCCGTTCGCCGCCGACCATATGCGGTTATTCTCTTAGACGAGATCGAGAAAGCACATCCGGAGGTCTTTAATATTCTTTTACAGGTCTTAGATGATGGGAGATTAACCGATAACAAAGGCCGAACAGCCGATTTTAAAAATACCATCATTATTATGACTTCTAATATAGGCGCAGAAATGATCCAAACCCGCACCGAAGCCGCTGGTGGCGCTCTTTCAGCCAGCGACCACCGAAAGCTACAGGAAGACCTGTTTACCATGCTTAAACAACGGGTACGGCCCGAATTTCTGAACCGCATAGACGAAGTGGTGATGTTTAACCCACTCGGACAAAAAGAAATTCGCAAAATTGTAGAAATCCTCTTTGCTCAAATTCAGCACTTAGCCAAAACCAGTCACAACCTCACGGTTACCCTCACCAACGAGGCAAAAGACTGGGTGGCACGACAGGGATTTGATCCCGTATTTGGTGCAAGACCCCTAAAACGGGTGATGCAACGCGAAATCACCAACCGACTAGCGCAGGAAATTCTGGGAGGTTGGGTTAAATCGGGCAATACCATCGAAATTGCACTGAATACGCGCCAAGACGGACTACAGTTTGGCAGTATTCCAGACGCTGTATTGGTGGAAGACGAGGCAAACACCCAACCCCACACCCCAGAGGTAGGTCTGGCATAAATATACATGCATATAAGTTGATTAGGCCCTGTTGTCCTACAGATAGCAGGGCCTGTTTATCATAAGGCGCCATAAATCCGGATGCTACCCACCTCAATTAGCTCGGATAGTAATATTAACCCATAAGAAAGTATGCCTCTTTACGCCCATACCATAAGATCATTCTTTGTCAATAATGGTCTTATGAAGCAGTTGTGCCCAAAATCAATCTCCCGAACGGACATACCAGGCAGTTCAATTTTTGGCAATGTTGCTTATACAATTGGTGAATGGCCTGTACCTCCATTGCATTTTCCGGCGACCAATGAGGATGCGCAAACTGGCGCACGATGGTGTCGTCCGTTTTGGGAAGTTTGATTAAAAGGGTGCTCAAATGTGCGCTAAAGTGTGGGTTATTGGGGTGCGCATACGCCGCCCAGATTGCGGGTAATAGCGCATTGGCAATTAGAATATCTGCCCGATCTCGCCCCATGACTGCGGGCGACTTTCCGGAGGCGGTCGTCAGTAAAAAATGGTTTTGCCAAAATGGTGAAGGCGGAATACGCAACATTTTTCGAAGTTGCAAAATGGCATCGCGCTGACAGGAAGCCTCATAAACGGCCTCCACCGGATCTCCGTCAAACAATCCACCCGGCGAAAACAGGGCAGCCGCTTGTGCCAGTCGAAGAGGAGGAAAATTAGCCGGACGCAATCCTGAAAAACGCCATACCTGTGGCGCCAATGGCGTGATGCCATACCGAACAGTCAACCGCTCGAACCTTGACGTGAGGTCCATCACATAATCGGAGGTTACACGATCGGCTTCAAGCAAATCCTTCGGACGTGGTAATAATCCTGCCGCACCCAATAACAATGCTTCGCGGTCTTCGGCCACTGGCAACCCATAAAGCCACTCAACCTCCACACGATTGGCTAAAAGTTGCATGGGGATTCTGTTCTGCGTATAGCCCAATCCTTCCAAAATGTGTACAAACAAAGCCTGCAAATGAGGAGCCGTTTTCTGTGACTTGGTAGACAACCGTTCCGCTGAATAGGCAGGGAGATGTTGCCGGATGTATGTTGCTGGTATATGGTGCCATTGAGGCTGACACAAGAAAGTATGTTCTTTTTGTATAAAGTGCTGGTATAAAAGATTTTTAAACCCAGGCTCCAATAACGGAAGCAAAATAAGTTCTGGGATCAATGAACCATCGCGCCGCCGGACTTTCCCCGTCCATTCATCCTCAAACAACGATACATGTAAAATTACACGGTCATAAGCGGGATCTCTTTCGTGACCATGCGTCAGCCAATCACCAGACCGGACATGGATTTCAACATCGCCTGCCCACTGCTCTTCACCCATCTTCAGACTGGCGGCAAAAAAATCAGGCCCACTGGTTTCGGTATTATGCCTCCCCGGAGACATAATGGCGAGGGCTGCCCCTTCGGTGGTCCGTGCATGCACGTGCTGAAATTGCAAATCCCGCCAGATCCTTTGAACCAGAAGCTCCGGAATCCGAGTGGAGGTGGGTTCATGTACTTGCACCTCGGTAATGGCCTCTGAGCTGGCATAGTAATAGTGAATCGGCCAGAAGTGGCCAAAGGTTTTGCGCTTTGCCGAGGCGTTGAGCGCATTGGAGACGGTTTGTTCTGACATAAAAAAACCTCCGATGTTTGGTTTGGACTGAATTACCCCAATGACACCGAAGGTTAGAAAAGTATAACTTTATGCGAATCAACCCAATTGCATGGCCGTTTCTGCCCACGAGGCATTTTCGGGCTGCATCATCGTTCGTGCACCGGCTTCGTCGCAAATAACCGCTTTTCCTATTGCATTAACGCCCGTTTTTCGACTGGCTTCTATCATGACTTCGGCACAAACGGCTGCATGGGTTTCGGAGGTGCAAACAGCAAACATGGCTGGCCCACTTCCTGTAAGGGCGCACCCCAAAGCACCAGCTTCATGGAGTGCAGCCTCTTTTATATGTTGATAGCACGGGACAAGGGTTGCCCGAAGTGGCTCAACCAACCGGTCTTGCATAATCAATTGTCCAACGGCTTCCCAGTCTCCTGCATGGAACGCTGCAACCAAGAAGCCGAAGTCCGAGGAGTTCTGGATCGCATCTTTGAATGCGACCTGTGGTTTCAGCATTTCACGTGCAGCCTTGGTAAGCACCTGCACTTCTGGCACTACAATGGCTAAGTGCAACTCGCAAGGCAGATTCAATTTTCGGTATTGGGTAGGATCTGATGCAGAAACCAACACAAGACCGCCCAACAATGCCGGAAGCACATTATCGCCATGGCGGCCACCAGATGCAATCGTCTCGCCCTCTAATACAGCATCCAACAGTGCGGTTTTCTCGAACGGATACCCAAGTAAGGCATTCGCAGCGTATGCACCCGCCACAGCAGAAGCAGAAGACCCACCAATACCAGAACCCATTGGAATCCCTTTATGAATCCGAAACGAGATACCAACCTTCGCACCCGCTTGATCTAATACCGATTGGGCAGCAACTGCAACGGTATTGTTGGCCGGATTGAGCGACAAAACACCGCCATCACCCGTAATTTTTTCAATCACCATACCGGGTTCATCGCACATAAACGCTTCCAGCATATCCCCATAGCCACTGATACACATCCCGACCGAGTCGAAGCCAGGACCAAGATTAGACAAAGAGGCTGGCCCCCAGATGTGGATCGTGTTCTGTTTTCCTAATTCCTGCATTTCTCTTGGGTTAAATCCGTAGTTGGATGTAATAAAAAAAAATGGTTTATGGGGACTTCCTTAAAATAGGAAAGGGGGTAGGTTTTCACCCCGCCCCTTTCGTTAAGAATCACATAGAAATTGCAAATTAGTTTTGAGGAGGTACCACTTTTAGAATTTCGAGGTCATAGACAATATATGCACCACCAGGAATTACAATTTGGGTGGGGTCAATCGCATAGGCCAATTTGGATGGAATCACAAATGTTTTACGATCGCCTTCGCGCATGGTCAGGAAAGCAAGGCGGATGCCTTCCAGGATGGGGTTCTGGCCAAACTTAAACGTGGTTGGATTCCCCCTCGTGCGAGAATCGTCCATTTTTTGCCCGTTTAAGATTGATCCTGAAAAGTGAAAAGTCACGTCTGCCTGTGGTACAATTTGCGGCCCGGTCCCCTCGGTTTGGGTATGCACCCATAGCCCAGATGCCAATTTCACTGCATTGGGCCACTGTGTTTTGATGCTGGTCTCGGCTTGTAGGGCAGCCTCGGCCCGGCGTTGTTCTTCCACTACCATCGCTTTTTGTACCTGTTCATCAAAAAATGCTTGGGTAACTACAAACCCCTTTGCTTTTTCACCACGCCGATCTATGCGAATCGTCAGGATACTATCCCCTTGTTTAATGGCATCCACCACCGATTGCCCCGTCACCACTTGCCCGAATACGGTATGTTTGCCATCCAACCAAGGCGTATCTTTATGGGTAATGAAGAATTGACTGCCATTAGTGGCCGGGCCAGAGTTTGCCATAGACAAAACACCCGGTTTGTCGTGTTTCAGTGCGGGGTCAAACTCATCCGGAAAACTATAACCCGGTCCACCCATGCCATCGTTTCCCGGGTCCGCATCTAAAGAATTAGGATCTCCCCCTTGAATCATGAAATTAGCAATAACCCGATGCCATTTAATTCCATCAAAAAAAGGTGTGCCCAAACCACGCGAAGAGTTTTTGGTTCCCTCCGCCAAGCCTATAAAGTTTGCAACCGTCATAGGTGTTTTGTCATAAAATAGTCGTGCTACAATTTCACCCTTCGAGGTATTTATAATGGCAAAAACGCCTTCATCGTCTGGGTTGGGCATAGGCTTAGTTGGCGTCTGAGGCTTGGCACGGGCGGCATTTGGTTTAGATGCGGCACCTTTTGGCTTGGGTTTCTGCACCGTTTTCGTGGATGTCTTGGGCTTAGGGCGGTTTTGCGCCTGCACACTTAGGCCAAATATGCCAATGCAGAGCAGTAGAAAAAACGTAATAATAAAATGTTGCTTCATGTTTATCTGTGGTTAACAAGTGAACCGTTAAACGATTAACCTCTTAAGGAGGCCTCTGGTACAAAAATAAGAAATCAAAATTACGAACCTAACGGTCATGCCAAAAAGAAAAGTGTGTTTGCTTGGCCAATTCTGCCAACTTTGCGGATCATCTTTGAAAAAAACCTCTTCTTACAAAAAAATCATGTCATAATGACTGCCAGAGGAGTTTTTTTTGCAGACTTGACAGAGAATCCGGTTTGGCACTTCACTTGTAACCTTCCAATTTGTAATCAAAAAACAATCACAAACTTATTTGGAGAATTGCCATGAAGACCTACATGAAATCCTATTCCCCTGTTTTTGGTAACTTCGGACACGTTGAACGCGAACTAGGACGCGCTTTAGATACGTTGTTTGGTCCAACCATTCAAACCACATTAAACACGTGGAATCCGCAAACCGATATTGCCGAAACGGAGACCGCTTATTTGGTAACCATGGATTTACCGGGGTTAGCGAAGGAAAATGTTTCGATCAATCTTACGGAAGACATCCTGACTATTTCCGGAGAACGGGTGATCGAAACGAAGAAAGAAGGGACGGCTTACCATAGCAACGAGCGTTATTCCGGTAAATTCCTACGCAAATTCCGGTTACCTAAACCCGTACAGGTGGACGCTGTTCAAGCCCGTTTCGAGGGTGGGGTATTACATATTGAACTACCCAAATCAGAAGCCCTTAAACCGATCAATATCGAAATCAAATAAACAAATTTTATTTGGTATGTAGCAGGAGGCCCCATAAAAAGGCCTCCTGTTTTTATTTAACCCTTCTTCCTACTCAGCATCAGGTAAAATCCAATTTTGTTTTAAAAATCAACATTCCTATTTTAGCTGTAGCTAAACCCCTCTTAACATGCCACTCAGACACCTTTTGTTTTTCGTCATGTGCTCGGTTCAGGCCGTTTTCCCCCAACTTCCCTACGAGATTCAGGCGCCGCACCTCGTTCAGATTAACCGGATGCCGATGCGGGCGCATGGATTCGGCTTCGAGTCTGAGATTACGGCCCAAGAGAGCAAGCGAGAAGAATCACCTTTTTACCAGTCATTAAATGGCATGTGGCGGTTTTTTTGGGTGAAAAATCCGGTAGATCGCCCCTCCGATTTTATGAAAACGGATTTCGATGATACCAAATGGACTGATTTCCCGGTGCCCGCTAATTGGGAGGTGAATGGTTATGGATTGCCCATTTATGTGAACCATCCTTATGAATTTACCGGACATGCCAAACGTGGTAAAGCCCTCAATCCGCCCTACGACATCCCGCCCGACAACAACCCTGTCGGGTCGTATCGAAAAAAGTTTACCATTCCAGCCAATTGGCAGGGGCGACAAGTGTTTTTGCACCTCGGTGCGGTCAAGTCGGCGGTATATATTTGGCTAAACGGGAAATTTGTGGGGTATAGTGAAGACAGTAAATTGGCGGCGGAATTTGACCTTACCCAATACCTACAATCCGGAGAAAATGTATTGGCCTTGCAAGTTTGGCGGTGGAGCGATGGTAGCTATCTGGAGGCACAAGACATGTGGCGGATTTCTGGTATCGAACGCGACGTATTCTTATATAGCACACCCAAATTGGACTTACGGGACTTTCGGGTTTCAGCATCTTTGTTTAATAATTATAAAGATGGAAGAATTACTATTAATACACAAGTTTGGAATTATAAAATAGACCAAAACACCTTGCATACTAAACCGGATTCTTTTTTTGTCTCGGCAAAATTATTGGATCCCGATGGCGAGTTGGTTTGGGTCGCCGAGCCACTCACCCCGTTGAGTGTTTTGGGGAATTATCACCGCAACGTATCGCTTGAGGGGAGTATTCCAGAAGTTTTACCCTGGACCGCAGAAACTCCAAACCTCTACACCCTTTTACTTACCTTGAGCGATGTCAAAAACAAGGTTTTACAAGTGGTTCCGACTAAGGTGGGCTTTCGAAATGTGGAAATTGCGGATCGAAACTTTTTGGTGAATGGGAAAAGAGTCTTGCTTCGGGGTGTAAACCGTCACGAACACCATCCAGTAAATGGACACGTACTTAGTCAGGCAGACATGCGAAAGGATGTAGAAATGATGAAACGCCTGAATATAAATGCCGTCCGAACGTCACATTACCCACCCGATCCCTACTTTTTAGACTTGTGTGATGAATTTGGACTTTACGTGGTGGATGAAGCCAATATTGAGTCTCATGGCCGTTATTACGACCTCGCTTATACACTCGGTAACGATAACGCTTGGCGTGTTCCTCACTTAGACCGCATCCAGCGCCTGTACGAACGGGACAAAAACCGCCCTTCTGTTATTTCATGGTCTATGGGTAATGAAGCCGGAAATGGAGCTAATTTTTACGCTGCTTATGATTGGCTAAAGGCGACCGACCCTTCACGCCCCGTCCAATATGAACGTGCCGAACAGGACTACAATACCGATATTTTTGTACCACAATATCCCGATCCCGACTGGCTCCGAACCTATGCGCAGTCTAATCCAGACCGCCCGCTCATTATGTCGGAATATGCGCATATTATGGGGAATAGCTTGGGGAATTTTCAGGATTATTGGGATGTGATCGAACAAGAACCGTTCTTGCAAGGTGGTTTTATTTGGGAGTGGATAGACCAGAATTTTGATGTGGTAAAAAACGGAAGGCGCATCAAAGCCTATGGCGGTGATTTTCCGTTGGAAGGCACGACCGATCCGAACCTTTCCGACAATAATTTTTGTGTTAAGGGCGTGGTCACCGCCTATCGCGAAATGACCCCAATGGCCTATGAGGTCAAAAAAGTGTACCAACCCATTGATACACAATTAAAAAACAAGGCTTTAGACGAAAAGAGCGTCGAAGTTGAGGTACAGAATAAGTGGTTTTTCCGGGATACCGAAAATCTGTATCTGGTTTGGCAACTATTGGAAAACGGGCTTTCGGTAGAGACAGGGAAAATAGAAGCCATGAAGGTTATGCCCCAGAATTCCGTAGTGCTCCCCATTCGCTGGAAAACCATTTTCAAGCCAACCGCCGAGTACCACCTCAATATATCGTATCGGTTAAAAGCTGCCGAGCCATTCCTCTCCAAAGGCGGGGAAATAGCCTACGAACAATTCGAGGTGCAGGCCGGAATTAAACCAACCGATCTTGTGGTGAAAGGGAACGTAAAAGCCATTGCTTCCGGTGATGAATTACTCCTCACAGCCAAAGACGTGCAAATGGCCTTTCACTTAAAAACGGGCGAGTGTACGCGCTATGCCGTAGGTGGAAACCCGTATATACTACGTGGTATTTTGCCAAATTTCTGGCGTGCCCCCACCGATAATGACTTTGGGGCGGGCTGGAACCGAAAACTGAGGATCTGGCGCGAAGCATATACGACGGCAACAACAGAAGTTTTCCATAAGCCATCAGAAAACATAAAAGGCGGGTACGAAGTGCGGGTTATCCGTCGGCTTATGAACGATGATGTACGATTTGAACAGTTGTTTTTGGTTTATCCAGACGGACAGTTAGATGTGGACAACCGTTTTATAGCCGTAAAAGGAAAATACAGCGTCATTCCACGCATGGGAAGCCTCTTGGAAGTGAGCAAACAACTATCTAATATCACATGGTTTGGACGTGGCCCGGAAGAATCGTATTGGGACCGCAAAACCAGCCAATTGGTGGGGCAATATCAACAAACCCTTGCCGAGCAATATTTCCCCTACGCACGACCACAAGAAAGCGGGAACAAGACCGATGTGCGATGGATCCGACTATTAGACAAAAAAGGTAAAGGCTTGGAAATAAAGACCTTAAATCAATTATTAAATGTCTCAGCACTGCCCTACAGCCACGACGACTTAGACCCACAAGTAACCAAGGCACAATTCCATTCGGGAGAGTTAGACGAACGAGACCGGATTTTCCTACATGTGGACTTCCTGCAAACGGGTGTGGGCGGGGTAGATTCTTGGTACACACCTGCCCTGGAAAAGTACCAGATTCGCTTTCAGGATTATCAGTGGCAATACCAAATTCAGCCAGTACGATAAGGATGGTTTGATCAACCTCTAACCTTCCAAGATGTCTGCCAAAATAATGGAAACATGGCTGAGCACATGAACAGGCGTGTACCAATCCACAACCATCCACGGCTTATTCGGCTCGGCCACATAGATTTTTTGGGAGCGTGTGAGAATCCAAATCATCCGCTCTACGCCAAAATCTAACAAATCTTGCGTTTTTTGCATCAAATAGGCAGTATCGGTATGCTATTCTTCAGCCTCGAAGCGAATGTCCACCTCAATCACCACCTTGGGCGGAAGGGCGAGGTACTGCTAGGTTTCGCTGATTTCTACCAACTGCACCTTCTCGAACAAAGCAATATCGCACGCTCGGTTGTGTCCAACCCCCATGTACAACCCAATTTCGCTGGTTAGTACCTCGAACGAATCGTCTAAACAACGCCATAAGAATCGCAACAATCGCGAGACGATCCGGCTTTGTATATAAGTACCTCCCATCAGTTCTTCCGCGTTTTTTTGTCCATTCAGCACCTTCCGGTACCCTTTATAGTAATAAAGTTACTTCTTCGGCAATTAAGTCTTGAGGAATGGCTAAGGTTTCTATACGCATTCAGGTTCGTTCAGCAGTTGAACTGCTGGGTAACTTATGGGTTTCCTCCCCGCTCAAAACGGATCCAGTCTAAGGCAATCTGTGTATTTCCATCAATTGGATTGCGATATACCAACCAGACTTCTTGTAACCCACTCGCCTGAATTGGGATTTCCTGGGAGGTGGCAAGGTCGCTACTTCCAACAAGGGTTCCATTGATGCCTCCTACGCGCAGTTCTATGGTTCCAGTGGCTTTACCCACGAGTCCAAGCACGATTTTTCGGATATTCGTCAAGTCTAATTTATCATACATCAGAAACGCCTGATGGCGGATATTACCCAACCAGTACTTACCAGCGCGTTCTTCGAGGCGGATATTCGGATCCATGCGCGTATAATGCTCAGCTTGAATGGTGGCTGGTCGTAAAACAAGATCGGCCCCGGTAGTGAGCGACCGAACGCCCTGCGCGCCTTTATCCGCATAAGCTGCTCGAAAGTGATACGTTCCATTCGGCGCATTCTGGGCTTTGTGTTCGGTCATGGGCAATTGGCCCTGTAGTGGAATGGGGGTTTCTTTTTTGGCCAAGGACAAGATATAATCCGCAATCCGTCCGGCTTCAGAGGCCGTTAGGCCCGGGTGTGCAGGCATTTGTTGTTGTCCCCATACACCTCGACTCCCCGTCTGGATTTTGCGCGCCAGATATTGAGGCATGTTTTTACCCGATTTATATCGCTCCGAAACCTGCATGTATGATGGCCCAACCGCTGCTTCCTGCACTTTATGACAAGACAAGCAATTTGATTTCTCGATTAACTGGACTGCCGAAACCAGGTCTTTTTGTTGCTGATGTCCTTGCCCTACCGTTGTGAGGTCAAACCCCATTGGTACAAAGGTTTTATAGATAGAGACCAATTCCGGATTCACGGCTCCATCCTCGCGATCCGTCACCGAGACTTGGTAAGTTACAGGTTTATTTTCCCAATAAAACGTCCGATTTTCTACGTTCCACGTGATCTGTGGCGCTTCATTTCCGGCGAGAACCTCGGTTCTGGTGGTAGATTTACCGCCTTCCGCATCGGTTACTTCCAACGAAACAGTATAAACACCGGCCTTATCAAAGATGAAGGACACATCTTTTCCGGTCTGTGTGGTTCCATCCGGAAAACTCCATCTATAGGAAAGCACTTCGTCTTTGTCGTAATCCAGCGAAGTACTACCAGAGAATTTCACGGAAAGAGGAAGTGCTCCCGTCGCTTTATCGGTGGTAATGGCTGCAATAGGCGCACGGTTTCCTGCATTATAACCAATTTTTACGATGCGGGCATCCAAGTTTTCGGTATTCCAACTCTTGCCATATTCGAGAACGTACAGCGAGCCGTCTGGCCCCCACTCGGCATCAATCGGATTAGCAAATTCAAATTGCTCAAACACAGGTTCCATTTCGTAAAAATCACCTTTTTCGTCCAACTCCACCAAATAAAATTTACCACGCATCCATTCATAGGTCATCACCTTATCATCAAAGTAGTCTGGAAGGGCTACTGCCGAGTTTTTGTACCGAGAAGAATCATAAAAAGGCGCAACCATCGCCGTCCGTCCACCAAAACCCATCAACGGAAAATCTTCACCATTCCAATAAGGATACCAAATGAAGGCTTTTTGGGCGGGCGGTAGTTGCTTAGCCCCCGTATTGTTGGGTGAAAGGTTAAGTGGGGCATCGGGATTAAAAGGTTCTCCGGAAGTTTTGGTGGCAAAATCGTAGGCATTATATGGCTTATTATTTGCATTAAACAGTGGCCATCCAAAATACCCCGGCTTCTTGGCTTGGTTAATTTCGTCGTGACCGCGTGGCCCACGTCCGGTACTGTCGCGGACGGCATCCGGCCCCACATCCCCCCAATACAGGTATTTGCGTTTAGGATCCCAAGCATGGCGGTATGGATTTCGGCAACCCATTACATAGATTTCCGGGCGGGTCCCGGGAGTTCCTTTTGGGAACAAATTGCCTTCGGGAATGCTATACGCGCCATCCGGTTCTGGTTTTATGCGCAGGATCTTGCCACGTAAGTCGTTGGTATTAGAAGATGTATGCCGTGCATCAAAAGGTGTACGCCCTGGCTGCCCATCTATGGGTGCATAGCCATCCGAGAAGAAAGGATTTGTGTTATCGCCCACCGAGATAAAGAGGTTTCCGGCATCGTCAAAGTTTAGGTATCCGGCAGAGTGGCAACATTCTTTTCGTTGAACTGGAATCTCGATCACCACTTTTTCGGAAGCCTTGTCCAACTTATCGTCCTTTAGCACAAAGCGCGAAACACGCTGAGCAGAGCTATCTCCGGGCGGGGAATAGAATAGATAAATCCAATGATTTTTTTCATAATTCGGATCTCGCACAAAGCCCAAAAGCCCATCTTCCAATTTGTAATTCACCTTCAAACTGTCTAAGACCTTAGTGGATTGGGTTTGGGCGTCGTATTTTTTGAGCGCCCCACTCCGCTCAATCAGTACCACATCGCCATCTGGAAAAACCTCCATAGCAACAGGCTCATAGAATACTTCTGAAAGTACCGTTCGGGAAAAGCGCGAAGCCTCTGGAACCCGCTGTGTCCGGGCCTTGCTGTAATCCAATTCCAAATTTTCGCCAATGGCATAGCGAATACCACCCAGAAGGTGCTTTAAAAACAAGGGTTCGGTATAACTTTCCTCCGTATGACCCAACGCCGTATAAAACGCCCGCCCGCCGTCGTATTCATGATACCACGCAATGGGGTGTTTGCCATTCATCTTGCCGCCTTGATATGAAGACTCGTCTAAGTCCAGTAAAACCTTGAGCGTAGAGTCCAGCGATCCAGCTTTGAAGTCATACCACTCGTCCTTACGAACCCATGGATTGGGTAAGCCTTCGGTAGCGGGATGATTGGCCTCGCGAACATATAGCTTTGCCTCCTGAATTGCGGGATGGCTCTCGAAATAGGCGCCCGCCAAATGGTTATACCAAGGCCATTTGTATTCCGTATCGCTTGCAGCATGAATGCCCACATAGCCGCCACCTGCCTGAATATAGCGCTCAAAATCCGCTTGTTGGATGTGGTTCAGTACATCGCCTGTGGTACTTAAGAAGATAACGGTACTATACCGCTTCAGGTTGTCCTCATTAAATCGGGCGGCGTTTTCGGTGGTATCCACCAATACATTATACTTTTGGCCCAATTTCTGAATGGCCTCTATTCCATTCGTGATAGACGGATGACGATACCCCAAGGTTTTGGTAAAGACCAAGACCCGTGTTTCGGAGCGCTGGCGGTTGCAGGAAGGAGCCAGATTCAAAAAAACAATTGCTACCAAGAGCAAGACATGTGTAAGGCGCGGGAAAAGCTTCATGGGAATACTGAAAATCAAGGGTGAATTTCTGGCCAAGTTAAGACAATGTGTGCCCAGAAAAAAACAGAACTTAGGAGGAACCCGGAAGAGCAAACAGATGGGGGCCATGTACACACAAAACAATGATTGAAAGGCGAAAAAGAAAAAGCCCCTTCTCGTCATCAGAAAGGGCATTAGCAAGTATTCGTATATAAGGCTTTATTCAGCACGTTGCAAAGTCTGAACGGCAGCCTCCACCTGTCCGAATTTAGTTTTGTTTAAGTCTTTTTCGGTTGTGCTACAATCTTTACAAACAGGCTTCCCTTGCTTCTGCATCCAATCGGTTGCAGTGGTTATGGCAGTATTTTTTGCTTGTCGAACTTTCTCTTTACTCCACGTCCCTTCCAATCTTGCAAGTGCGGGCTGGATGAGGCTGGCATCAGGGTTTTTCCACTTAAGCAGCAAGTCTGTATAGAACCCCACGATCTTCAATTCCGATGGCGTTAGCGCTTCAACCCTCAACAAACGCTGGTCGAGCATCGTCATCGCCACAAATTGTTCAAAACTATAAGCATCCGGAAGTTTTTGGGCCTGAACCAATAACGGTTGTAACTTTTCATGTGCCTTTTCATGAGACAAATTGCTTACCATAATGGGTGTCGCTTCTGTTCGTATCCGAAGCATCTCTTTTTCCTGCTCAGAGGAAGGCCGAACGCTATTTTCCGGGATAGCTGAGGAATAGCTTGCATCTCTAACTGCTACACGGTTGTTTTGTGTGGTAGTGGATTGTTCGGAACAACCAAGAGCAAAAAGACCGAAGAGAAGGGTTAGGAAATAGTATTTCATGGCAAATATTTTACATAATGATTGATAAATAGAAATTCTAAGTACATGACAAAAAAGGTGTAATGATTTTTTTATAATTAAACTTACAACCACTACAAAACAAAGTCAATAGCTGTATAATTTTTTTCAATGTGATAATATCATTTTTTTCTCACTTTTTCCACACTTTTTCCACATGTAACGGATGGCATATTCTTTCTTGATTTTGGTTTTATAATCATTCGTCCTATCTTCGGGAGCAACCAAAGACACCAACATAGATGCAATTTGATAGTACCCTTATCCATTTAGAAAACCACCTACGGTCGCCTTTACCGGGTGTAACGGCTCAGTCTCAGATGGCCCCACCCTACCGCCAAACCCTCGTGGAAGAGGCCTTGAGAATAGCACGAGAGGAAAGCGGTAAACCACCACGACATGCGGCGGTTGCCCTTATCCTTTTTCCGAAAGACGAGACAACACACATTATTCTGACTGTCCGGCGTTCCGATCTAAAAGACCACCCCGGACAAGTTTCCTTTCCCGGTGGCCGAATTGAGCCGCAGGAATCGCCAGAGGAAGCAGCTTATCGCGAGGCCCAAGAAGAAGTGGGCATTGATCCGGCACAGCTTCGGGTGATCGGACGGCTTTCGGAACTGTATATCCCGCCTTCCAATTTTTTGGTACAACCGTTTGTGATGTACCACACCACCGTGCCCCAGTTTGTACGCCAAGCAACAGAGGTGGAAAAGGTGCTCGAAGTGCCCTTAGCACACTTCATGAAACCTGAAAATCGAAAAACCCAACCTTGGCACCGAAATGGAGAAGTGATTCAGATGCCCACCTTTGTGGCGGCCGGACACACCATTTGGGGCGGGACGGCAATGATGCTTAACGAATTGCTTGCCTTATTCCGAGATACTACCTAAAAAATTCCGAGATACTACCTAAAAAATTCCGAGATACTACCTAAAAAACGGACTCTTGTAGGCCAGTCCACATTCGCAAAGACGAATGATGCCGCTGCCACCTTCTTGCGACAAGTCGCCATCAGGGCTTGGTTTATACTGCAACGGGTTCGTACAGCAACGCGACGGGTCTCTGGACGCTCGGCAATATCGCCCCGGGAACCTACACCCTCACCATTAATGCGACCGTGAATTAAAAACGCCTTCCGCTGTTTCCTTCCAAACTTAGCCTCGAAACCTTATGGATTCGGGGCATTTTTATAGTTGGTTGCAGGTAAGTTTTAGGTTCTTTGAAAAAACATAACCGTTTGTCGCTTTTTTATGCACAAAGATATTTGCTGGTATTATTTTTGAGGCAAATAATTTCGTCAAAATATTGACATACACCTTCATACTATTTTAATTGTTATCTATGAAAACAATTTCATCATCCTTATTGCTAATGTTTGTTCTGGTTTTGCTGCCAGTTGAAAACATGGCACAAACCATTACCGGAACGGTCTTTCGTGACTTTAATGCAAACGGTGTTAAAGACAATACGGCCAGTTTCAACGAAGTGGGCATCGGAGGCGTTACGGTTAATTGTACGGACAGTTCAGGAGGCACTGGTACGGCAACCACAAGTACCGCCGCCACAACATTGGGTCAGTACTCCCTAACAGGCTGTACGGGAGCAAGCCGAGTGGATTTTGTATGGACAAATGCTGCTTTGTTCGATGGGGCAAAAGGGGCAGGCAGTAATACAAGTATCCAGTTCATCAATGCGACTCGTACCAATATCAATTTTGGTCTCAATAATCCCGCACACTACAGCAATACGAGTCCCAATTTGGTAACGCCTAAGTATTTAAATGGAAACCCTCTGGCAGCAGGGAGCAACTTAGCGAGTGATCCTGCTTTTTATCGTTTCCCCTATACTGCAACCGGAAATGCCCAATCAGGTGGAACGGCCACCACAACTTTGGCAACACAGGCACAAATTGGAACAACATGGGGGGTAGCATACAGCAGCCGCCACAAGAAATTATTTATGGCTTCGGCATATAAGCGCCACGCGGGCTTGGGGCCGGGCGAAACGGGTGGTCGAATTTTTGTGATTAATGACCCCAATGGTACGCCCTCGGCACCAGCGAAGTTTATTGATTTGGTATCGGATATGAGCATTAACGTAGGGGCAATAGAAACCAATAGCGCACGTGGACTTGGGGCCGATAAAGGTGCTGCCACTACAGATAATAATGCTTTTACAAAAGTGGGAAAGGTTTCTCTCGGTGATCTGGATATTTCCGATGACGAAAAGTTTTTATTTGTCACCAACCTACACGACCGCAAGATATATAAAATTGATATAGACCAAGTAATAGCCGGAACCAATAATGCCACAGCATTGCCCGATATTACTGCTACTTGTACGGCGGGCGTTGCGCGGCCTTGGGGGTTGGGAATGTGGGACGGAGAGTTGTATGCAGGGATCGTCTGTACGGCAGAAACAGGTACCAATACCAATCTGCGGCTCTTTGTGCAAAAGTTTAATTTTACATCTAACGCATGGACCACCGTTTTGACCGCTACCCCAGACTGGGATAAAGGTGATATTATTTTTGGAGCAGCTAAACATAAGTGGCAGAAGTGGGAAGATTCTTGGAATAATTATATTGATCCAAGCTGGCCTACTCATCCACAACCAATTATTGGAGACATCGAATTTGATGAAGAAGGCTCTATGCACTTAGCTGTATTGGATCGTTTAGGTTTTCAAACAGGGCATCGTAATTTACGTGTTCCGGACAATGGGACCCTTTATACAGGCGTTACAGGTGGCGAGCTATTGCGTACCTATAAAAATCCAAGTACGGGTGTATTTAGCTTAGAATCCAATGGTACCGCAGGCCCTTATACCTCTGGTGGAACTGGAGATAATTCGCAAACAGGACAAGGCGGCCCAGGTACACGCCAAGGACCGGGTGGTGGTGAGTTTTATGCCGATGACCATACCACCACTGACCACAGTGAAACCACAAATGGGGGGCTAACACAGGTAAAAGGGACACAACGTTTGGCTTCCATACAAATGGACCCAATTGATGGGCAAGTAGATGCTTCGGGCGTTTTATGGTTTAACATTAACAATGGGTTAGAGACACAGGAATACCAGATATTTTACAACGCAAGTGCCCCTTCCCCTGACTTCAGCAAGCAAAATGGTTTGGGAGATTTAGAAGCCTTATCCTTACCCGCCCCCATCGAAATCGGCAACCGCGTGTGGCTCGATACCGATAATGACGGCATCCAAGACGCGGGCGAGGCAGGCATTTCGGGCGTACAAGTACAGTTGATTAAAAGCGGCACCACCATATCCACCGCCACCACCGATACGAACGGAAACTACTACTTCTCCAGCGCCACCGGAACCGATACCGCCAGCACAAAATACGGCCTTACGCAACTCGTCCCCGATATGGCTTACACCGTGCGCTTCCCTACCACGGCCACAGTTGCCGGAACGACCTACAACCTCACCACCGCTGCCGCAGGCAGCAACCGCCTCATTGACTCGAACGCCCCCGCTTCGGGTGATGTCACGATTCTCGCCACCGACATTCCGGTTTCTGGTGCCAATAACCATAGTTTTGATGTGGGATACAGTAGCACCCCTTGCGCCATCAATGCCTTCACCGTCACGCCTGCCTGTAACAACAATGGCACTGCCGCAGACGCCAGCGATGACTATCGCACGTTCTCAGTAAATGCCTCCGGAACAGGTGTAGCGGCCACCTATAATGCGAGTGTCAATAGCGGCGGTACGCTCACCCCCACATCAGGTTCGTATGGCAGTGCCACCAATTTCCGCCTCCAAAACGGCTCGGCGGGAAATGGCACGGTTTACACCCTTACACTCACCGATGCCACCACAAGCTCATGCACCCAAACCGCGTCGGTCAGTGATCCGGGTAGCTGCGCGGTAACCTGCGCCATCAACACGCCCACCGTCACCCCAACGTGTAATGACAATGGTACGCCGAGCGATCCGGCAGACGATACCTTTACCTTTACCATCAGCGCGACAGGTAGCAACACCGGCGCAAACTACAAGGTGGATAAAATCGCACCTGCACCAACTTCCACCGTTTTTGCCAGCGTGAACTATGGCGCCACCAGTGCCGCAAGCGCCGCTTTCCCGATTTCAGGTGGAAACCTTACGCTTACCCTCACCG
>ERZ761607.2357-NODE-2357-length-20660-cov-7.222179_pt1 | contig 20660 bp, 17 predicted proteins | sample MGYA00511164_ERZ761607 | MGnify/ENA primary metagenome ERZ761607 (study PRJEB28899, sample SAMN02445080) | bioreactor sludge metagenome | biome: EBPR sludge | place: Australia: Brisbane, Thorneside Wastewater Treatment Plant | collected 2011-06-22 ... | reverse complement strand
AGATCAGGCCCATGGCGATCACCGAGGCGGCGACCACGCCGGTGGTGGCGGCCAGCAGGGCGCCGACGAAGATCACCGCGTAGGCCAGCCCGCCGCGAATGGTGCCGAACAACTGGCCGATGGTGTCCAACAGATCCTCGGCCATGCCGCTGCGTTCCAGCACCAGCCCCATGAAGGTGAAGAACGGAATCGCCAGCAGGATTTCGTTTTTCATGATCCCGAACACCCGGTCCGGAAAGGCTTGCAACAGGTTCGGGGTCAGCAGACCCAAGTGAATGCCGAGCAGGCCAAAGGCCATGCCGACCGCCGCCAGCGAAAAGGCCACCGGATAGCCGATCAGCAGAAAGACCAGTAGCGCCGAAAACATGATCGGCGCCATGTTGGCGATGAGAAATTCGGTCATGTCAGTGCCCTCCCCGGAATTCGGGCAGGGGCCGGTGGCCGGTCAGCGCCGCGATGTTCTTGATGGTCTCGGACAGGCCTTGCAGGCTGAGCAAGACGAACGCCACTGGGATCGTGAATTTGATCGGCCACCAGAGCAGTCCGCCGGGGTTGGACGACGCCTCGTTGGTCCGGTAGGCGATCAGGAAGAAATTCCAGGAATCGTAGGCAATCAGCAGGCACACGGGTAACAGGAACAGCAAGCCGCCCAAAATGTCGATCCAGATGCGGGCGATCGGTGACAGCCGGGAGGACACCACGTCGATGCGGACGTGACCGCCATCGCGCAAAGTCCATGACGCGCAGAACAGGAACACCAGCCCGAACATGAACCATTGCGCTTCCAGCAGGGCGTTCGAGCCCCAACTGAATACGTAACGCAGGGTGGCGGTCAGGGCGCTGACGAGCGTGCAGAACAGGATCAGCCAAGTCATCCAGCGGCCGATCGCCGCGTTGAGGGCATCGATGGCCGCTGAAACGCGGAGCAGGAATTTCATGTCGTCTCCTGAAAGTACGCGCAACGGCGAGGGAACGACGTTGTCGAGAGATCGAACGACCATCTCGCGCCGGCCGGGTTATGGGCTTCCCTCGCCAAGATTACCCAAGTGTAGTCGCTGGAACCGGGCGTTCCACGGGAGGGAATCCGAAAACTTCTTAGCCTGTTGCTGGAGAAAGGGGAGGGTTTACGCGACTTCTTCGAGGGGGGCGGAACCGAATTTGCGTGAACGCGCAACGGCCGTGCTGGTCGGATCGGACCAAGGATCGCCCTCGCCCAGCAGGACGAATCCCGCCCAGTGCACCGGATTGGCGAAGGGCGGGTCCTGCTCTTGCCATTCGATGAAATCCGCGGCGCGGTAGCTCTTTCCCCGCCGCTGCCGCAGGCGCGCTTCGATGTCCGCTAGCGGCAACGCGCGCAGCCGTTCCCGCGTCCACGCTAGCAAGCGCGGCCAGGAAACGTCCGGCTGGGCAGTGGCGGCTTCGTACAGCAGTTCGTGAAACAGCCAGGTCGCAACCTGGTTGCAACGCCACAGCGGCGCAATCACCCGGCGCGCGCCGGCGGCGAGCAGCGCCGGCCCCAGTCCGACCGATCCCAGCCAGCGCCGCTCGTGGGCGGCCCGGCCGTGCAGTCCGGCCTGACACGCCGACAGGGCAATATGCCCTCGTGGGTTCAAGGCGGCCAGCGTCCAGGCGGGAATATGCTCGGTGTGGCTGACGGTCAGGTGGCTGGCGCGCGGGTCCAGCGGGTCGTAGCGGCCGTGCAGGGTCAAATGGCCGTGGGCGCGGTTGTGCAGGCCGGCCATGATGTCGAAGGCGTGGGGTGTGGCGGTGGCTTGCGGCGCGGGGCTGCGCCAGTAGGCGCTGGCCGCCGCCGCTTCCTCCGGGCCGTATCCGATGTTGGCTCCCCAGGCGATGTGCGCTCGCGGCTCGGTGCGGGGCGGCGGGTGGCCGTTGCCGCGCCATCCGGCCAGATGGACGGGTCGTTCCAGCGTCAACCGTTCGGGGTCGAAGGCGTCCAGGGCCTCCCACGGCAACTGGGCCAGTTCGGCGGGCAACAGCAGCACCAGACGCCGACAACCCGTTTCGGCCGCCCAGTCATGGAGGGTGGCGACGAGCGCCCGCGTCGGTGCGCTGGCGGCGAAGGCCGCGAAAACGTCAGGAAAGCCGGTTTCCAGTTCGCCGCTTTCCGCCCAGCGCGCCCAACATTCAAGGATTCCCACGTCGCCACGCCAGCGGTTGGCTTGGGCGGCGTCGGGAAACGCGCGCCGGGTCATCGGGGCGCGCGGGGTCAGCCACAACGCCTGCAACTGGCCGGTGTTCGGGTCGAAAAACAGTTGCGCCAGCGCCTCGGCGGGCTTCAGGCGTCGCTGGCAAGCGGCGGCGTCGGGGGCGGTCGGCAAGACGGCAGCGGTCCGTTGCAGCCAGACGGCCAGCGGCGGCCAGATCGCGCCGGGGCGGGGATCGGCGTCGAGATGCGCTCGAAGGGCGGTGTTCAGCTCTTTCGCCGTGGCCGTTTTCCAGTCGTCGTCCGGGGCGTTCACCGCCAGGCCAGTCAGGGCGATTCGACCGCGTTCCAGGTGCGCCCACAGCGCGTCCGGATCGGGATGGGGGGTGGCCAGTTCCCGGCCCAGGGCGGCCTGGCTCCAGTCGTGCAGCCGCTGTTGCAAGGCCGTGGCTTCGGGCGGACCCGGATCGGCATTCAGGGCGTGGGTGAAGCGTTGCTTGAGCCGTTGCAGGGTGATCGCCAAGTCGTCCCGGTCGAGCGGCAGATGCCGATCCAGCCAGTCCCGCACGGCCTGGCCGAGCACGGCTTCGACATCGCCCAGTACCACGGCCGCCAGCGCGGCGTCGGCGAACGGTTCGGCGGGCGCGGCAGCGTTTTGCAGCGTGGCCTTCAGATCGGGGGGCGCATCGGTTTGTTCGTGTTGCGTCAGGGTTTGCAGCAGGCGTCCCAGACGTTCCGCCGCCGGCTGCGCCGGTTGCCAGGCGGCGGCCAGCCAGGTCGGCAACGGCTCGGGGTCGCCGTGATCGCGGAAGGCGAGCAGGGCGTTTTGTAGCTTGTGATCGGGGTCGTTCAACGGCCTTTCTTCGATCCCCAAGCGTCGTTTGTGCGGTTGGCGCATCGTCCAGGTGTACACCGCCCGTCGGGTCGTATCGCCGGGTTCGGGCAGCCATTCGCGCCAGCCGGTGCAATCCAGCGCCGCCGTCAACGTGGCGGGATCGTCCCACGGCGGTTGCGTCCGCCAGCGCGCGACCGTGGCGGCGGGCGGGTCCGGCTGACCGGCCAGCAGGACGGCGAGCGCGATCTGAGGGTGGTCGTTCAGCATGGCTGGGAGGCGGTTGGCGGCCCGCAGGCGCTCCACCAGCCAATCGGCTAGCGCCCGCTGGCCGCGTTCGATTCGGTCCCATTGCCATTTGGTGATCTGCGGGCGCGCGGCGAGCCGGGCGCGGCAATTCTGCAACGCCCGCCGCGCGCGCCGGTGATCGGGCCACAGGCGGCGCTTCCACCACGGTTGCCGATCCAGCGATTTCTGGATCGCGGCGCAATCTTCCGCGTTCGGCGTGGCGGGCGCGGGGAGTTGCAGCGGTTGCAATGCGTCTAGCAGGGACTGCTGCGCGGCGTGCAGCGCGGCGGTGTGGGCGTCAAGGGCCGTTTGAGCCGCATCCTGAAATCCTCGCAGGCCGTCGAACAGCCCCCGAAAGCGGTGATTTTGTTCGGCCTGGTCAAGCAGCAACGCGGCTTCGGCGGTTCGCAGCAGGGTGTCGAGTTTGTGGTTGGCGAGGTGATCGACCTTTGGGCCGTGGCAGTTCAGCAGCCAGGCATGGATCACAGAGGCCCAGAGCGGTAGGACCGCGTCGTCGGGCAGGGTGCGAAGGAGATAGAGATTGGAGGACGCATTCAAGAAGTTGGGAGTAAAGTCACAAGTGTTTGGAATAAAGCCAAAATATAAAGCAGGGAAATCTGCGGTCTTAGGAGTAAAGCCCCAAATCCAATACAGCGCCAAATAGGTCAGTTCATGGTGGCGGGCGCTGTGGGTTAAACCACGATTGAAAGCGCCAGTCGCGTTGTTGTGGTACAGCAGGAGCGTCGGTTTGCGTACCTCAGTGCCGGTTTCGCCGGCCTTCAGGAAAGTCTCAGCGTAGTCGCAGCCCCGCTGAAAGAGTCCGTCGGCGGCTTGGCGGTCGCCGCGTTGGAGTGCGGCATACCCGGCGTCGTAGTACAGCCGGAGCGTCTGCTCGCGCACGCCGACGGCGGTTTCGCCGGCCTCAAGGAAAGCGTCGGCGCGGTCGAGCCCCCGCCGATAGAACCCGGCGGCGGCGGCCCGGTCGCCGCGTTCGAGTGCGACATACCCGGCGTCGTAGTACAGCCTGAGCGCCATCTCGCGCACCCCGGCGGCGGTTTCGCCAGCTTGAAGGAAGGCTTCGGCGCGGTCGAGCCCCCGCCGAAAGAGTTCTGCGGCGGCGGCCCGGTCGCCGCGTTCGGCCGCGTTGATCCCGGGGTTGTGGTACAGCAGGAGCGCCCGCTCGCGCACGTCGGCGGCGGTTTCGCCGGCCTCCAGGAAAGCGTCGGCGCGGTCGAGCCCCCGCTGAAAGAGTCCGTCGGCGGCGGCCCGGTCGCCGCGTTCGCGCTCGTTGATCTCGGCGTTGCCGTACAGCCTGAGCGCCATCTCGCGCACCCCGGCGGCGGTTTCGCCAGCTTGAAGGAAGGCTTCGGCGCGGTCGAGCCCCCGCCGAAAGAGTTCTGCGGCGGCGGCCCGGTCGCCGCGTTCGGCCGCGTTGATCCCGGCGTCGTGGTACAGCATGAGCGCCATCTCGCGCACGCCGGCGGCGGTTTCGCCGGCATCAAGGAAAGCGTCGGCGCGGTCGAGACCCCGCCGATAGAACCCGGCGGCTGCGGCCCGGTCGCCGCGTTTGTACTCGTTGGAACCGGCGTTGCCGTACAGCCGGAGCGCCCGCTCGCGCACCCCGGCGGCGGTTTCGCCGGCCGCGAGAGCGGCCTCCACCGCCGCGAGCGCCTCCGGCCCATCGGCCGGTTGCGGAGAATCAACCGTCATCGTCGGCCTCCCTCTCGGGCAACAGATCGAGATCCAGCGTGCCGGTCGCCGCCGACCACTGACACTTCAATGCCGGCGCGTCGCTATTGGCCCGCAACGCGGCGGTTTCGGTTTCGGTCAGATCGACGCCCAGGCGCACGCTCTGGGTGCTGGCGGCGTCGGCGTTCCAATCCATCCACTCCACGACCGAGAGCGGACGCGCCTGCCCGCCCACTCGAACCGTCACCGCCGGCGACCGTTGCGGAATGTCCCGCAGCCAGCGCATCGCCAGCCGCACTTCCCGATCCCGCACCACCAACGCCACCGGCACGACCGCCAACCCCGCCTCCTGGATCGCCGCTTCCAGCGACCGCTCGGCCTCGGCGTCCAGCACCGCTGGCGTATAGGCTCGACGCAACCGCTCCAAACCGGCGCGGTTGACTTCCAGCCACCCGTCCACGGCGTCGATAGCCTTTTTCATGATTGCCACGCCGCCGGCTACCGCCGTGCGGATCGGTTGCCGCTCGCGCTCGTAGGCGGCGATCCGCTCCAGCAAACGCGCGCTTTGCGCCCGGAGTTCATCATCGGAATACAGCGCCTCGAACTCTGGATTGCTCAACGCCGCTTCGGCTTCGCGCTCGGCTTCGCGCTCGGCCTGGATTCGCAGCGCCTCGGCTAACTTGACTTTCCAGTTGGGCGATACAGTGGTGTTGGTCATGTCGATTCCCCAAAATTATGCGCAAAGGTGTTCGCGAACGGTTTTTGCGGTCGCCGGGCTTGCAAGTATCTCACGCAGTTTTTGCAAGCCACGGTTGCGGTGATAGTTGACGGCTGCCTGAGATCGCCACTTGAAGTGCGCTTGGATTTGCTTTGGAGTCCAGCCTTCGACAAATTCAAGATGCAAAACCTCTCGCTGCGTTTCGGGCAATTGAGCGGTGGCCTGGATGATGTCTTCTTGGGTTTGCTCATCCTCAAGGATTTCATCGGGCTTCCTTGAGGCTTCGTCTTGAATTTCCGCTTCATTACAATTTTCGATCATTTCCATTTCTGGCATCTTTCTTCGCAAATGGTCATTGCGCTTGTTTCTGGCAATTGCCCATACGTAAGAAATTCTCCGATCATTGATAAAATCCACGTCGTTTCCCTCCCATTTGTTGCGCAAAGTTATCCATAAATCGAGCAGCGTGTCGCTGACAATGTCTTCGGCATCATTAGGCGGAACCCCCTTTTTTATCTGTGTACCGAGCAAGCGTGGCCGAATCATACGGTCCAGTTCGTTCATTGCCGATTGGTTGCCTTTCCCAATTTGCCGGCATAACGCTCGAAACTCTTCGGGTTCAATGATAGTCATCCCAAGATTCTCCTGTTTGCTTCAATAAAAAATTGCCCCCCACGAATGGTGGAGCGATGAAAAAATTATAGATTACCGGCCCGTGCTGATTCCCCCCAATGTTTGGTGACAGTCGGAATCGCTCCCATCCGGCCGGACGCCGCCCTTGACCGTCACCTCGATGTCGATCCGGCTGTCTTCCAGCCGAACCGACGGCACGCATCCCCCCAATTGGCGGTTCAGTTCCTCCGGCGGCGGACACCCCTTGCCCACGCAGGAAAAGCGGTGCACGACCAGCGGTTGTCGTGATTCATCGCTCGTTCCGGTTGGCGCCGGCTCTCCTTGGCAAGCGGTTGAGATTGGAAGGGAGCCGATGACCATGCCCAGCACAATGAGATTGACATTATAGTTCATACGCTACTCTCCCGCTTATCCAGCCGCGCGCCGGCGATGGCTGCGGTTTGGGTTGCGAGTTCTGACCGATTGCGAGGCTGATTCAGCCGATTCGCCAGCCCCCGTCGCGCATTTCGATTCGGGAATGCGAAAGCGTCGCGCCAGAAGGATGTATACCGAGGTTTCAACCAAGGCCCGCTGTTTGGCGTGGACGCTGTCGCTCTGAAAGCTGCCCAGATTCAGGCCAATACCGCCACCGCTGGTACCGAGCGCCAACGTAAAACCATCGCGGTTTTTATTCACAGCCGTAGCCAGACTGACGTTGTCAACGGTAAATCCGCTCGCAACATTGATCAGCGACACATCCAAAGCCAAGCGCGCGGATTCCGAATTCCAGTCACCACTGGCTCGACCTCCGGTTTGATCGCGACTGGCCTCGCCAGCAACACCGATTCCGGCCCCTTGCGTCGGTTTGAACTCGGAGAAGCTGCCGCTCAAGACATAGAGGGAAAAGCCTGGCAGGTTTTTTTTATAGCGCCGAACAAACGCCCCCAAATCGACGGCTGGCAGCAGAATCTTGTTGCTTCGAAGGTGGCTCAGGATGGAGGTTTGGACGAAAGACCTGCCCGCCAGGGACAAATCAGTCGATTGCGAGGCAGGCGCCATCGTTCCGTTGCTGATCGGCTGGATGAACAGAACCAGTTGCTTGGAAGGCATTTTGTCGATCAATCGACCCAAGCAGTTCAAATAAGGGCTCATGCTCGTTTGGGTTGGTTCGATGTGATCCGAATCCACCGCGTAGCCCCCCATGTTTGCGCAACCTGCCGTTCCGACTAACGCGACGATACACGGTAAAATTGAGAAAATCTTTCGCCGCAAAGATGACATTGCCTGACCCTCCTATAAACCAGAGACACATGAATTAAGTTGCCCTCATCCTATGTATCTCCATCAGCCAATCAAATTTCAGTGCGAACAATATGATTTTCTCCATTCTTCATTCCGGCATGAACTACTGGCATCAGCGACTTGGCAGGGCAGAGTCAGCAATCAATTGATGCTCGATGCTCATAAAAAAGCCGCCCTCGGAAGAGGGCGGCAAACGTGTCACGTATTAACGACCGGCCAAAATACCACCAATCGCGGTGCTTACTGAGCAACCCAAGCCTTGGCAGTTGGTCAGCACATCGCCCTTGACGTGTGTGTCAGACTCGAAGTTGGAGCCGAGCATGATGACACCGCCTTTAGCATTGATGCCGCCGACGGTACTATGCGCCCCGCAGAGCGCGCCTTCGCACTTGGTTTCCACCTTGCCATCCACGATGACCTTGGATTTGAAGGTCGAATCCTTCATGTACACACCACCGGGATCGGGGTTGAAATCGGCGGCCACCGCGAAACCGGAACTGAAGCACAACGCAACCGCCAAAGCGGTCCCTTTAAGCAAGTATTTCATGATGCCCTCCTAAAGTAGTCAGGGTTGGGGTTTGAAGAAGAATTTGCCTTCCTCAATAATAAAGTCCACGCCAAGGGCCAATTTTTCAGTGGGAAGGAAAAATAATTTTTAGTGGCAGTTCACCTCCACGGATCCAGTAGTGACATTGAGATTGACATCGGCATAAAGCGAGCCGTCGGTAATGACCGATCCAATAATGACAGTACAGCCATCCGGGCTGACGAAGTTGTCGATAAAACCATCCGGGGCAAACAAATCCAGCGCATCGCCCACTTTCGCCAGCTTTGACACAGTCTTTAGGGCCTTGGCCCCGCTAGCGAAACTCGGCCCAGCCACGCTGGCGCTGGGTACCTTAATGGGCTGCCAAGCCAGCGTCAGGTTGGACGAGCAAGCCGCCACCAGCAATAAAGGCGTAACAAAATGTTTCGGTTTCATAAAAAACTCCTTATCCCTGCAAAGGGGTGGTCAGCCAGCCGAAAATGCTAGGGTCTCATTGCTTTTATCGAGTCAGCGGACAATTTTTTCAGGGCGGGAGCTAACTGGGTAATTTTTGTCGGAAATTTTTACCGAAAAAGCCCCCGCCAAGGGCGGAGGCTTACCAGTGGCAATAACCAATTACCACCTTTCATTCGGCGGGCTGGGAGGATTGATGTCCCAATAGGTGTTGCGCTCGTCTGCGGTGGTGTTCCAGCCCATCGTCCGCTCCGTCCCGGCCGAATGATCATCGCGGGCCTGTTTCCGGATGTCATCCGGCGTTTTGCCGGGGTTAACGTGGCCGTCGGAGTTGAAAATATCAAACCAGCTCATCACGATGCTCCTTACAAAAGTGGATAGGGCAGTGGGTGAAATCACTTTCCTTACGCTGATTCCGGTGCCCTTAGCCCGGATTCAGATGCGCTTCCTTGGCGCTCTTATCATTAAAGTCTCGGTTGGGCGGCGATTTTTCAGGGGCGTGGCGAAAAATTTTTCCGGTTCCGCAGTTGGCTTTTTCGTACACTTGCGATCCTTAAATCCATTTCACTGAGCCCGATTTCAGTCCCGTGCAACGATCACGGATAACCAAGATGCAATACAAAGACTTGCGCGATTTCATCGCCCAACTGGAACGCCTCGGCGAACTGAAGCGCGTTCGGGTGGCCGTCGATCCCAGACTGGAAATGACCGAGATTTGCGACCGGGTGTTGCGGGCTGGCGGGCCGGCGATCCTGTTCGAGAACCCCAAGGGTCATGCGATTCCGGTGCTGGGCAATTTGTTCGGCACGCCGCGCCGGGTGGCGCTGGGCATGGGAGCGGACGACGTGGACGCCTTGCGCGAGGTGGGTAAGCTGCTGGCGTTTCTCAAGGAACCCGAACCGCCCAAGGGTTTGCGCGATGCGTGGGAGAAATTGCCGGTCTTCAAGAAGGTGCTGGACATGGCGCCCAAAAAGGTGGGCCGGCCACCGTGCCAGGAGCGGGTGATCGAGGGACCGGACGTCGATCTATCCCGCCTGCCGGTGCAACACTGCTGGCCGGAAGACGCCGGACCGCTGATTACCTGGGGCCTGGTGGTCACGCGCGGGCCGAACAAGCCGCGCCAGAATCTCGGCATCTACCGCCAGCAGGTGATCGGTCGCAATCAGGTCATCATGCGCTGGCTGGCGCAGCGCGGCGGGGCGCTGGATTTCCGCGAATGGCAACAGGCCCGACCCGGCGAGCCGTTTCCCATCGCCGTGGCGCTGGGCGCGGATCCGGCAACGATTCTGGCCGCCGTGACGCCGGTGCCGGACACCTTGTCGGAGTACGCCTTCGCCGGGTTGCTGCGTGGTTCCCGTACCGAACTGGCCCAATGTCTGGGCAACGAATTGCAAGTGCCGGCCTCGGCCGAGCTTGTGCTGGAGGGCCATATCGCCCCCGGCGAGACCGCGCTGGAAGGACCGTTCGGCGACCATACCGGTTATTACAACGAGGTGGACCGCTTCCCGGTATTCACCATCGAGCGCATCACCCACCGCGAGAATCCCATTTATCACAGCACCTACACCGGTCGGCCACCGGACGAGCCGGCCATTCTCGGGGTGGCGCTGAACGAGGTGTTCGTGCCGATCCTGCAAAAGCAGTTTCCCGAAATCGTGGATTTTTACCTGCCGCCGGAGGGCTGTTCCTACCGGCTGGCGGTGGTGTCGATGCGCAAGCAGTATCCGGGGCACGCCAAGCGGGTGATGCTCGGCGTCTGGTCGTTCCTGCGCCAGTTCATGTATACCAAGTTCGTGATCGTGGTGGACGAGGACGTGAACACCCGCGACTGGAAGGATGTCATTTGGGCCATGACGACGCGCATGGACCCGGCGCGGGATACGGTCATGATCGAAAACACGCCGATTGACTATCTGGATTTCGCCTCGCCGGTGTCCGGTCTCGGCTCCAAGATTGGGTTTGACGCCACCAACAAATGGCCGGGCGAGACCAACCGCGAATGGGGCCGGCCCATCGCGATGAGCGCGGAGGTCAAGCAACGGGTGGATGCGCTGTGGGGAGAGTTGGGGTTGTAGCGTTGAGTCCATAACGCCAGTTTGGTGCAAGTAGATTTTTTACGGCAAATTGCCGTATGCTATTGACAGGAGGAATGCGACCATGCCTACCGCAACAGCTACTGCACGTTTGGAAGCCCGGATCAGTCCTGAGTTGCATGCTCTTCTCAAGCGGGCCGCCGAACTCCAGGGGCGCACCCTAACCGATTTCGTAGTGACCGCCGTCCAGGAAGCCGCCCAGCAGGCTATCGAACAGGCCGAGGTCATTCGGTTGTCCCTGGCGGATCAGGAATGTTTCGCGCGGGCGCTGTTATCGCCGCCGCCACCAAACCCGGCTCTGGAGCGCGCCTTCGCTCGGCGCCGAAAACTCGTGATTGCCGGATGAGCGGTACGCCGTTCCAGGTTATACCCCTGGAAAATCGCCACGACCGCACCGGTTTCCACAGCGGTTCGGAGCCGCTGGATCGCTATTTCCGGGATCACGTCATGCAGGATATCCGCCGACGGGTGACGGCGTGCTTCGTGGCGTTGACGGGCGAACAACGCATCGCGGGCTTCTATACCCTGGCTTCAGCCAGCCTGCTGCTCTCCGACCTGCCGGCGAGTCTCACCAAGAAACTCCCGCGCTACCCATCCGTGCCCGCCATACGCCTGGGGCGTTTGGCTGTCGATCAGGACTTTAAGGGCCAGTGCCTGGGGGGCGCCTTGCTGGCCGATGCCTTGGAGCGCGCCCTGCGTTCCGAAATCGCCGCCTATGCCCTGATGGTTGATGCCAAGGATGAATCCGCCGTGGCGTTCTACCAGCATCATGGCTTTATCCGCCTGCCCGACCAAGGGCTGAAGCTGTTCCTGCCGCTGGCGACGGCGCGAGGCGTGGTGCAGGGTATCTAATCGAAAGGCCTCGGCGCGGACGAGATCGCTACCCGGTCACGGTGATTTTCCACGCCAGCGCCCGCGATGCCTTGCCGAAGGTGTTGAATGAGTGAATGCGATCATTTCTCGATAGATATTGAACTCTTGGCAGGTTGGGCTGAGCTTGCGAAGCCCAACGCCATATGATGGATGAAATGATAAAACCATGTCTCAAGATCAACGCCTGGAACAAAAAATCAATGAATGCAAAGAGCAATTCAAGCGGCTCTCTACCATTATTGAAAGATTGAAGAAGGACCATGACTATGAAACGCAATCCGAAGAGAAGATCAGAATTGAAGCCCTGTTCAAAGAACGGGAACGGAAGCGCCAGACTGTAGAACAACAATGGCAATCCCTGGAAGCCGAGCAGGCGCAACAGCAGTTACCGCGGCTGGAACAGGAGGCCCGCCAGTTGGAGCGCAACAAGGCATTCAAGGAAGCGCTTGAGGCTTGGTGGGAAATCCGCCGCCTCGAACCCAGCAATCCCCAGATCGCCGACGAAATCGGCCGACTCGAAGCGCGGCTCCAGCATTCCCAACAGCTTACCGAGTACATCAAGCGTCTGACCCGCCGGCTGGCGGAAATCAAGCCGATTTACCCAACGGTAATAACCCATTTACGGCGGATGGTCGAAAAAGGCGGCCAAGATGAGGCGCTGGTGGGCATTGTGGATGATTTTCTGGAGGGCCACCTGCCCGCCGACGATTTCATGACCACCTGGCAGACGCTGACGACGGCCAGCACCAAGGAGGAACCGGATTACCGCGCTCTGGCCGACCGCCTGAAGCGTGGTGAAATCGTGCTGTTTCTGGGCTCGGATATTCCCCGTCTATTGCATGGCCAAGCTCACATGGAGGCTTTGGTGCCCGAACTGGCGCAACGGGTTAATTACCAGGGCTATGCCGATTCCCTGTCGATGATCGCGGAATACTATCAGATGAAACCGGAGTACGGCCGGTCATCGCTGGTGCGCCATCTCAAAACTCTTGTCGGAATCCCCGTTCCCGATGTCTCGCTTTATCGGTTGCTGGCCCGCATCGAGCAGCCGCTGGTGCTGATTTCCGCCAATTACGATCTATCTCTGGAACATGAATTGCGGCAGGCGGGCAGAAAATATGCGCTGATTGCATCCATCATTATGCCCAGCCCACCCGACTGCGAACTGGGCAGTGTGGTCGTGCATTACTCGGATCGGGAGGCGCCGGAATTCCTGCGGCTGGAAGAGGAGTTGTCCGGCCTCAAGTTGATTGACGATGGTTATGTGCTGATTTATAAAATCCGTGGTTACTGCAACACCGTCCACGAGCCAATGGCGTATCAACACAATATTCTGACGCTGGCCGAGGAGAATTATTTCACCTTCGCCCGTCACATGGATCGGTTGATTCCCAGCTACGTGGTGAAACAGTTCGCGGCGCGCGGCTTGTTTTTCCTGGGCTATTCGCCGCGCCATTGGGAAGATCGCCTGCTGGTCAACGGGATTCTGGATAAACGCCGGCATCAGCAATACGAACCGGCCCATGTAATCACCAAGGATACCGATCCCTTCGTGCGCGCTTACTGGGATTCGCGGGGGGTGCATCGCTACGGGCTCGAACTGACCGAATTCGTGCGTGGGCTGGAGGAATATCTGCAATGAATGCCTCCGTGCCGTCTCCCTACAAAGGCCTGCGTCCCTATGAGGAACAGGATCGCGATAATTTCTTTGGCCGCGAGAAGGAATGCCGGATTCTGATTGATAAGATTCTGGCGAACAAACTCACCCTGTTATTCGCCGCGTCCGGGGTCGGCAAAAGTTCGCTGTTGCAGGCGGCCGTGTTGCCGCGACTGAAAGATCCCCGCCACGAGAACCGCGACGGCGTTTATTACAACGATTGGGTTTCGCCGCCCCTGGAGGGCTTGAAACAGCAGGTTCTCAAAACGCTGCAACAGCAAAGCCTTTTGGAAAACGTGGCACTGCCGGCGGAGTTGCCGGAACGATCCCTGAACGAGTTTTTCAGCTTCTGCGCTTTGTTTACCCGGCAGCCGCTGGTGGTGGTGCTGGATCAGTTCGAGGAATTTTTCCAGTATCAGCGCCACACTACCGATTTCAAGCCGTTCATCCAGCAACTGTCGGCGGTCGTCACCGACCGGGATGCGCCCATCGCCGTGGTGATCGCCATGCGCGAGGATTTCGCGCTGGAACTGAACGCCTTCAAGCCGACCCTGCCCACGCTGCTGTTTGAAAATTTCTACCGACTGGAGCGGCTGGACCAAGCCAATGCCCGCAAAGCCATCGAGGAGCCGGCGCAGCGGGTGAGTTTTCGCTTTGATCCCGCGCTGCTGGAAGTATTGCTCAAGGATCTAGCGGCCCGCGAACAGCGGGGTTCAGCTACTATCCCGCTCGCCGAAGAGCTGGATACGGTGGAGCCCGCCTATTTACAGATCGTCTGCTCGCAGCTTTGGGAGGTCGAACAGCATAACCCGGACCGCTCGCTGCGGCTGCACACGTATCAGGCTAAAGGTCGGGCGGCGGGTATTCTAAAAAATTATGTGGAAAGCATCATCGGTGGGTTTTCGCCGGGCGACAAAAAACTGGCATCTAAAGCATTCGATCATCTGATCACTCGACGCGGCACCAAGATGGCGTACACGGCGGGCGATCTGGCCCAGTTGCTGGGCGTCAACGGGGAAGCCTTGGGCAAGGTTCTGGATCGGCTGGAAGCCAGCCGCATTCTGCGGCGGCAGTCTCGGCACGGCGTATTCTGGTATGAGTTGTATCACGATCTATTCTCCAAGCCGATTGAAGAATGGAACGAGGTTTACAAGGCCAAACAACGCAATAGACGAGCGTTGCTGTTGGTGGGCGTTGTCGTTATGGCTGGGTTTGCGCTATATGGCGCTTACGACATCGTGATGAATTATACCAGCTATCACTTGCGGTTGAGCGCCAAGCAGGGGGTTTCGGATGGTATCGAGCTTTACCGGGGTAAGACCGGTAGCCATGATATCCTGGGATTACAGGGCTATATTGCGGAAACCGGTTATCTGCGCTCGCAGGTTGAACCGGATAAGTTATTCGATAACAAGGCGGTCGGTGATTATGATGTTTTGAATGGGGAGTTAATCGGCAATTTGCCGCTGACGGAAAGAATAGCCGCTTATTGGGACGATGGACAGACTAACAAAGCCTTGGAATTGGCAAGACGATCAATCTCTGAATATGACGCGCTGCGTTCAAATGAAATTGCTAATAAATTAGCCGATTTTCGTTCTTTGCGGGCCATTCGGCTTTTAATGGATAGACTGGAGCAAATCAGCGACTCCAATCTCAAGGAAAAAATCATCGTTGCGTTGGGTACAACACGAACGACAGATGCTTTTGAGAGCTTGCTCAATCTACAGAATGATCCGAATCTAAAGATACGGCTCGCCGTAGTTCAGGCATTGAGCCAACTGGGCAGCCCGCGCGCGGTCGAACCCCTGGCGCGAGGCTTGGCCGACGCCAAAGCGTGCGTGCGCGTAGCGGCCGCCGAAGCGCTGGGCCGCTTGGGCGATCCGCGCGCGGTTGAGCCCCTGGTGCGAAGCCTGGCCGATGCCGGCAGGGACGTGCGCTCGGCCCACAGGGAGGACTTGTGCTGGACCGATAGGGACGTGGACGAGCGCTGGGCCGGCAGGGACGTGCGCCGGACCGCCGCCGAGGCGCTGGGCGAACTGGGCGACCCGCGCGCGGTCGAGTCCCTGGTGCGATATCTTGCTGACGCCGACGCGGGCGTCCGCGTGGCCGCCGCCGAAGCGCTGGGCCGCCTGGGCGACCCGCGCGCGGTCGAGCCCCTGACGCGAATCATCCTGGCCGATGCTGATGCGAGCGTGCGCCGAACCACCGCCGAGGCGCTGGGCAAGCTGGGCGACCCGCGCGCGGTCGAGCCCCTGACGCGAATCATCCTGGCCGATGCTGATGCGAGCGTGCGCCGAACCACCGCCGAAGCGCTGGGCCGCCTGGGCGACCCGCGCGCGGTCGAGCCCCTGGTGCGAGTCCTGGCCGACGCCGACGCGAGCGTGCGCCGGACCGCCGCCGAAGTGCTGGGCAAACTGGGCGATCCGCGCGCGGTCGAGCCCTTGGCGCAAGTCTTGGCCGACACCGACGCGAGCGTGCGCCGGGTCGCCGCCGAAGTGCTGGGCCGCCTGGGCGACCCGCGCGGGATCGATCTCCTGGTGCGAGACCTGGCCGCCGCCCATCCGAGCAAGCACCAGGACGGCGTCATAGCACTGGTCCACCTGGGTGGCCCGCGCGCGGTCGAGCCCCTGACGCGAAGCCTGGCCGACGCCGACGCGAGCGTGCGCCGGACCGCCGCCGAAGTGCTGGGCGAACTGGGCGACCCGCGCGCGGTCGATCCCCTGGCGCGAGTCCTGGCCGACGCCGACGCGCGCATGCGCTGGGCCGCCACCCAGGCGCTGGGCCGCTTGGGCGACCCGCGCGCGGTCGAGCCCCTGGTGCGAAGCCTGGCCGACGCCGACGCGAGCGTGCGCCAGACCGCCGCCGGGGCGCTGGGCCGCTTGGGCGACCCGCGCGCGGTCGAGCCCCTGGTGCGAGTCCTGGCCGATGCGAGCGTGCGCCGGGCCGCTGCCGAGGCGCTGGTCCGACTGGGCGACCCGCGCGCGGTCGAGCCCCTCCTGGCGCGAGGCCTGGCCGCCGCCGGTGCGGGCGTGCGCGTGGCCACCGCCGAAGCGCTGGGCCGACTGGGCGACCCGCGCGCGGTCGAGGCCCTGGTGCGAGGCCTGGCCGACGCCAACGCGGGCGTGCGCCGGATCGCCGCCGAGGCGCTGGGCCGGCTGGGTGATGCAACCGCCAGCAAATCCTTACTGCAACGGCTTGACGATCAGGATGCAGAAGTACGCAAAGCAGTGTTGCTGGCTCTGGGTAAAATTGGCGATCACTCTGTTCTCGATGCGGTCGCTACCGCTTTTCACAAGCCGCAGGAGGAACGCCCAGCCAGAATGGCGGCAGCGATGGTGTTGTTGAAATTTAACCGCGATGATGGGTTATCCCTGTTGACCGAACTCGGCGGTAGCAATAAAAGCACTACTAGACAAGAGTTGGCTAAAACGCTGGGCGCATTCCCCACAACCGCCGGCAATCAGTTACTCACCACGCTTCTTGAAGATAAAAATCTCGAAGTCAAATTGATCGCTATCCAATCGCTCGGCAACATCCAGGCGACTAACGTATTACCTGCTTTGCAAACGCTGCTGCGGAATTCCAACATCCAGAGCCAGACCGCCGCCGCCGAGGCGCTGAGTCGAATCGCTTCACCGGACAGCATTCCCGCCTTGCAAACAGTCCTGCTCGATTCTCAAACCGCCATCCCGGTTCGCCGGGCGGCGCTCACGGCGTTGAACAACATCGGAACGGATGAATCCATCCAGATCATTTTGGAAGCTGTCGAAAAAGACGAACCAATCCTCGGGCTCCATGCCTGTCGAGAACTGGGCGGGAAAGACCGGGAAAAGGCGCTGCCCTGGCTCTCCAAGCGGCTGAAGGAGATCGAAGGACAATACCGGGAATGGCGGCGGATTCGGGATTCCGAGCGTCCCGACTTCAGCGAGGAACAAGGCAAGCAGTGGGCAGAGCAACTCAAAGCGGCCGAACCGCAGCGTTTCTCGGCCTTCCCCATCGCCCAGGCCATCGCCCGCATCGACCCCAACGGCAAAGGCTTCTCGCTGCTGTCCCACGATCTGGCCGACGTGCGCGCCGGCGCCTGGACGGGCCTGAGCCAGGCGGGGAATGTGAAGCTGCTCGAACGCCTGCACGCCGAACACCAAGCCAGCCGGGAGCCGCTGTTCCGCCACGCCGCCTACCGCGCCATCGACCTCCTGCTGATCCGCCTGGGCGGCAACCGCAAACCGCAAGACCGGACCGACCTGGAAGCGTTCTACAACCAGGTGAAAGACGTGGAAGGCGTCGGCGAGCGGGTGGAATGGACCCTCAACCAACTCAAGGAGCGTTTCCCATGAACAGCCGCCAGCACATTCTGCAAACCCGCATTCAGGAACTCCAAACCCGCCGGGACCGGTTGACCCAAAAATTGCGAGCCGTGGCCCGGCAGCGGGATGACGAAACCCGCGCCGAAGAGAAAATTCGCCTGGACGCCATCATCCAGGAAACCGAAAACGACCGCCGCCAGGTCGAAGCAGAACTTTTCAAACTCGAAGACGAAATGAATGCTCTTAACGTCACCGCCGTACCTTCCACATCCCCTCCACCCCGCCCCAGGACGAGTGGCCCCATCAAGCTGTTCTACTCCTACGCCCACGAAGACGAAGCCCTGCGGGAACGGCTGGAAGTCCATCTCAAGCTGCTGAAGCGCCAGGGCATCCTCCAGGACTGGCACGACCGCGACATCGGCGCTGGCAGCGAATGGGCCGCGCAGATCTCCGCGCATCTGGAAAGCGCCGACCTGGTCCTGTTGCTGATCAGCCCGGATTTCATCGCCTCCGATTACTGCTGGGACATCGAATTGAAGCGTGCCATGGAACGCCACGAAGCCGGCGAGGCCCGCGTCATTCCCATCATCCTGCGCGAAACCGACTGGACCGGCGCCCCGCTCGGCAAGCTCCAGGCGCTCCCCAAGGACGCCAAACCGGTGAAGAGTTGGCCGGATCAGGACGCCGCCTTCGTCGATATCGCCCGTGGCATCCGCAAAGCCGCCGAGGAATGGGCAGGCAGAGGGCGGTCGTCGGTTTGATGGCGCGTACTGAACTTGACCGGCCTGCATTCATTCCAACCGGTTGCGATTTCAACCAACTCCCCCTATTCCGCCATGCTCTATCAAGTCACCATCCAGCCGAGCGGTCACGAACTCCAGGTCGCCGAGCACGAAACGATCCTGGACGCCGCCCTGCGCGAGAAAGGCGGCGTGCTGCCCTACGGTTGTCGCAACGGCAAATGCGGTTCCTGCATGGGCACGATTCGGTCCGGCGAGATCGCCTATCCCGATGGCCGGCCGCCCGGCCTGAGCGAGCGCGAGCAAGCCGAGGGTAAGGCGCTGCTGTGTCAGGCCCGGCCGCGCTCCGATCTAGTGATCGAAGCGCGCGAGGTTAAGGCCGGCGGCGACATCGTGGTCAGGATTCTGCCTTGCCGGGTGGAGCGGCGGGAGTTGCTGGCCCCGGACGTGATGCGGCTCTATCTCAAGCTGCCGAATACCGAGCGCCTGCAATTCCTGGCCGGGCAGTATGTGGATATTTTGCTGGCCGACGGGCGGCGACGCAGTTTTTCCTTGGCCAATCCGCCTCACGCCGACGAGTTGCTGGAACTGCATGTGCGCCAGGTGCCGGGGGGCTTTTTTACCGGTTACGTGTTCGACAAGATGAAGGACAGGGCGTTGTCGCGCTTTCAGGGACCGCTGGGAACCTTCTTCCTGCGCGAGGATTCGTCGCGCCCGATCCTCCTGATCGGTGGCGGCACCGGCTTCGCCCCGCTGAAGGGAATGCTCGAACACGCTTTCCACATCGGGCTGAACCGGCCGCTGCATTTATACTGGGGCGCGCGAGCCAGGGTGGATTTGTATCTGGACGAACTGCCGCGCCAGTGGGAGGCGAAACATCCGAACTTCCGCTACACGCCGGTGCTGTCGGAACCGCGCCCGGACGATGACTGGAACGGGCGCGCGGGCTGGGTGCATGAGGCGGTCGCCGCCGATTATCCCGATCTGAGCGGTTATGAGGTTTACCTGAGCGGCCCGCCACCGATGATCGAAGCCGCCAAGCCGGTGTTCGCCGCCCAAGGTTTGCCGGCGGAGCAACTCTTTTACGACTCCTTCGAGTTTTCGGCGCGTTGAATACGGTCCATGGGAATAGCCAGTACCCCGGCAAGGAGGGTATAGTCTTCAAATCATCAGGCCACCCGAATTTTTCCCGGCGTTCGCGGGTCGAAACTCTCGCTTAATGACCGGTCCCAGCCCAATTTCACCATGAAACGCTTCCTGCAACGCCATCTGCCCGATCCCCAGGAGTTGCGCGCTCATAAAAGCCTGCGCTTTCTGGGCGATCTGTTGCACGATCCGCGCCTGTGGCATTTCGGGCGTCGTCCCACCGTGCTCGGATTGGCGGTGGGTGCGTTTTTCGCCTTTGTACCGTTCCCCTGGCAGATGTTGCTCGCCGCCGTGACCGCCACCTGGTTGCGGTTCAACTTGCCGGTGGCGGTGGCCATGGTGTGGATCACCAATCCGCTGACCGTTCCACCCATCGCCTTCGCCAACTACCACCTCGGCGTTTGGTTGCTGGGGCGGTCGCCAGAGTCCTGGACGTTCGAACTTTCGCTGGACTGGTTGCTGCAACAAGCCGATACGGTGGGTTTGCCTTTGCTGGTCGGCTCGATGGCGACCGCCGTGGTGGCCGGCATCCTGACCTTCTGTATCGGGCATCTGCTCTGGCGCTGGCATATCGTCGCCCGGTTCCGCCGCCGGCGAGCCGCGGCTGGCTTGGTTTGAAGCCGCCCGCCAAGGCGGCGCCCGTTTTTCCCGCATTTCTCCCCCGGTGCTTGCCCTCCTTGGCAGGCGCCCTCCCTGAAGGTACTGTTTGGCATGTCACCCCCCATCACGCAATTTGAAGAATTGGCGCTGTCGCCACCGCTGCTCCAGACCCTGAAGGAAGTGGGCTACGAAGCCCCATCGCCCATTCAGGCGGCCTGTATTCCCCCGCTCCTCGCCGGCCACGATCTGATCGGCCAGGCCCAGACCGGCACCGGCAAGACCGCCGCGTTCGCTCTGCCGCTGCTGGAGCGGCTGGATTTGGCTGACCGCCAGCCGCAGGTCCTGGTGCTGACCCCGACGCGCGAACTGGCGATCCAGGTCGCCGAGGCGTTCCAGAGTTACGCCCGTCATCTGCCCGATTTTCACGTCCTGCCCATTTACGGTGGCCAGAGCATGAGCCTCCAGCTTCGCCATCTGCGGCGCGGCGTCCATGTGGTGGTCGGCACGCCGGGGCGGATCATGGATCATCTGCGTCGGGAAACCCTGACGCTGGATGGCTTGCGCAGCGTGGTGCTGGACGAGGCCGACGAGATGCTGCGGATGGGCTTCATCGAGGACGTGGACTGGATTCTCGAA
>ERZ761607.2356-NODE-2356-length-20663-cov-47.847583_pt1 | contig 20663 bp, 19 predicted proteins | sample MGYA00511164_ERZ761607 | MGnify/ENA primary metagenome ERZ761607 (study PRJEB28899, sample SAMN02445080) | bioreactor sludge metagenome | biome: EBPR sludge | place: Australia: Brisbane, Thorneside Wastewater Treatment Plant | collected 2011-06-22 ... | reverse complement strand
GCTCACACCCGTCTTCAACATCGACTTCCTGAGAGTTTCCACACGGCCTCGCCGATCAGCGGACTATCAGACCAGCTCTAGCGAGGCAATTCAAGCCGTCGGGAGCCTTTCACTTGAAACAAATAGGGGCAGACACCATTCCTACGCCGGTGGATATTCCGTAAACCGTGGCAGCTCCTGATCGTCGCACGACCACTCCGCGCGCGAATCCCAGAAGACGCGTGCCTGCGGCTGGATGGGCACCGGGCAGTCGAGCGAGCCGGCTGGCACGACGACGGCGTTGATTTCAGGCACAAAGCGGGCGACGGAGCTGCCGCATTCGCTGCAGAATTGCCGCGTGAATCGCTCGGCGGCCGGAACCTTGTAGCGCTTCAGCAGCGCCTCGCCGTGCGAGAAGAGGATTCTTGCATTCACCAGCATGAGGTTCGTCGCATGCCCGGTTCCGGAAGACTTCCGGCAGCGCGAGCAGTGGCAATGGTAGAAGCGCTGAAGATCGCCAACCACTTCATAGCGAACGGCACCGCACAGGCAGCTGCCGTTCAGGGTGACTTCGTTCATCCAATCCTCCCGATCTCATGATTAATTTGCAGGTCAGGCTATCACCGGTGCAAGCCATGGAACCGAAAATTCGCTCTGGAATTCCTTGATCATCCTGCAAAGGGATGTCACCTAGGGCTGTTTATGCTTTCACGTTAAACCGAATGCCTCCTTCGACAAAGCCCAGGACGAACGGCAAACCAATCGCTTATTTGAGCCGCCCCCCGAACTTCCCCTCCGCCTTCGCCACCTTCGGCGCCACGACGAACTGGCAATACGGCTGATAGGGGTTCTGCTCGAAGTAGCGCTGGTGGTAGTCCTCGGCCGGGTAGAAGGTCGTCGCCTCGGTGACCTCCGTGACGATCGGCGCACCGAAGTGCCTGGATGCCGTCAACTCGGCGATTGCGGCTTCGGCCTCGGCCTTCTGCTCGGGGGTGTGCCAGAAGATGGCCGAGCGGTATTGCGTGCCGACGTCGTTGCCCTGGCGGTTGCGCTGGGTGGGGTCGTGAAGGGTGAAGAAGACGTCGAGCAGGTCGCGGAACGAAATCACCTCCGGGTCGAAGGTGACCTGCACGACTTCGGCGTGGCCGGTGTCGCCGTTGCAGATGTCCTTGTAGGTGGGATTCTCGGTGTGGCCGCCCATGTAGCCGGAGACGGCGGCGTCGACGCCGCGCAGCCGGTTGAACACGGTCTCGATGCACCAGAAGCAGCCGCCGGCGAGTGTTGCGGTTTGATGTGGCATGGTGTTGCTCCGTAATTGAGCTACTCAAGTCCTCCGATCAGGCCCGTCGACAAGCCTGTCCTGAGCGTAGTCGAAGGGCTCAGGGCGAACGGCAGTATGTCGATGCCGTTCAGACGACCGGCACCGTTTCCATGAACGATGCGCGGCTCGCCAGTTTCTCGGCGAGCCTGGCCAGGTTGGGATGCGCGGTGCGCCAGTCGATCTCGGGGAAGCGCAGGTCCAGGTAGCCCAGCGTGCAGCCGCAGGCGACGTCGGCCAGCGTCATGCTGTTGCTGTTGCCGAGAAACCAGGGTTTCTCGCCCAGCGCTTCCGACAGCGCCTCGAGGCCGCGGAACAGGGTCTTCTCCTGCAGCGTCATCCAGTCGCTGCTGCGCTGCTCGGGTGCGCGCTTGCGTTCCAGGTTCACCGCCACGGCCGCATCGGTAACGCCGTCGGCCAGCGCCTCGACGCCGCGCACCATCATGCGGACTTTCGGTTCGCTGGGGATCAGGTGGGCGACCGGGCTCACGTGGTCGAGGTATTCGACGATGACGCGCGAGTCGAACACGCTGATGCCGTCCTCCAGCACCAGCACCGGTACCTTGCCGAGCGGATTGAAGCCGGGGACCGGGGTCTCCGGCGACCACGGGTTTTCGACCTGGAGGTGGAAGGGAATTTTCTTTTCCAGCAGGACCACGCGGACTTTGCGGCCATACGGGCTGGTGAGCGAGGTGATCAGTTTCATACGGATTCGTATCCTGAATGCAGGTTGCTAGGTTGGACGATGTGCGCCGCCATTATCGCCTGTCGCACGCAGCGCTCCAACCCGTTCGCGCAGAGCCGGCAGCACGTCCTGCTCGAACCAGGGATGACGTTTGAACCATAGACGATTGCGCGGGCTGGGATGCGGCAGCGGAAAATAGTCGGGAAGAAAATCGCGCCAGGCGTGCACCGTGTCGGCCAGCGTTCGCCCGCGGCGCATTCCCAGGTAATACGCCTGGGCATAGGCGCCGATCAGCAGGGTGAGGCGGATACCGGGCATGGCCGCGCGCAGCGGCGGATGCCACAGCGGCGCGCATTCCGGGCGCGGCGCCAGATCGCTGCCCTTGACCGTGCCGGGATAGCACAGGCCGGTCGGGACGATGGCGATGCGGGAGACGTCGTAGAACTGTTCGCGCGTCATGCCCAGCCATTCGCGCAGCCGGTCGCCCGAGGGGTCGTTCCAGGGGATGCCGGTTTCGTGGACGCGCCGCCCCGGCGCCTGGCCGACGATCAGCAGGTGCGCGGTGGGCGAGACGCGTAGGACGGGGCGGGGCGGATGCGGCAGGTTCGCGGCGCAGACCGTGCACGCCTCCACCTGCTCGACCAGCCCGGCAAGACTCGTGGGCTGGCGCGGGCGATCCGGTTTTTTCATCGCCACCCGGCGCGCCGGTCAGCCCGCGTGGTCGACGATGAACTGCTTGACCGCATGGACGTCGGCGTCCATGACGTGCTTCTTCTGCGGCTGCGCTTCGAGGTCGGCGAGTTCGGCCGGACGCACCGGCTCGACGCCGAGCGCTTCGCGGATCGCATCCTCGAACTTGGCGGGCTGTGCGGTTTCCATGCAGATCAGCGGCACGCCCGGCTCGCGATGCTCCAGCCCCACTTTCAGGCCGTCGGCGGTGTGCGGGTCGATCATGGTGCCGTACACCTCGTACACGGTGCGGATGGTGTCGATGCGGTTGGCGTGGCTGCTCGAACCGGAGACCATGCCGAAGTCGGCCACGCGATCGAACAGACCATCGGCATTCAGATCGAAGCTGCCGCCGGATTCCACGGCGGCCCACAGGCTGCGGACCTTGGCCGCATCGCGCCCGGCAAGGTCGAACACGAAGCGTTCGAAGTTGGATGCCTTGGAGATGTCCATCGACGGGCTGGAGGTGTGCCTGGTCTCGGGACGCGGCCGGTAGACACCGGTCTTGAAGAACTCGTCGAGCACGTCGTTCTCGTTGGTGGCGACGATCAGCTTGTCGATCGGCAACCCCATCCGGCGTGCGATGTGGCCGGCGCAGACGTTGCCGAAATTGCCCGACGGCACCGAGAACGAGACCTGCTGGTCGTTGTCGTGCGTCGCCGCGAAATAGGCCTTGAAGTAGTACACGCTCTGCGCCGCGACGCGCGCCCAGTTGATCGAGTTGACCGCGCCGATGTGGTGCTTCGTCTTGAAATCGAGGTCGTTCGACACCGCCTTGACGATGTCCTGGCACTGGTCGAACACGCCGCGGATGACGAGGTTATGGATATTGGCGTCCTGCAGGGCATACATCTGCGCCTGCTGGAAACGCGTCATGCCGTGCTCGGGCGACAGCATGAAGACGCGGATGCCGCGCTTGCCGCGCATCGCGTATTCGGCGGCCGAACCGGTGTCGCCCGAGGTGGCGCCGAGGATGTTGAGCTCGCCGTGGGTCTTGTCGAGCACGTACTCGAACAGGTTGCCCAACAGCTGCATCGCCATGTCCTTGAACGCCAGCGTCGGACCGTTCGACAGCGCCAGCACGTGCAGGCCGGGCTCAAGCGTCTTCAGCGGGGTGATGTCCCCGGCGTTCTCGCCGGGGCTGGCATAGCGGTAGACGTCTGCGGTGTAGGTCTTGTCGATCAGCCTGCGCAGGTCGTCGTGCGGGATGTCGTCGATCAGGCGCGACAACACGGTGAAGGCCAGTTCGCGGTAATTCATGCCGCGCATCGCCGCGAGTTCGGCCCCGCTGAAATGCGGGTAGGTTTCCGGCACGTAGAGGCCGCCGTCGCTGGCCAGCCCGCCGAGCAGGATTTCGGAGAAGCGGAGTTGCGGTGCCAGCCCGCGCGTACTGAGGTAATTCATTGCTTGCCTTTACATTTACCGGGCTGCCAGCTCTTCGAGCCGGATGCGCATCACCTTGCCCGCCACGGTGTCGAGGGCTTCGATCTTCGCGATCGCCGCGTTGACGTTCTTCTCCACCGTGACGTGGGTCAGCAGGATGATGTTGACCTGTTCCTCGCCTTCGGCGGGTTCCTTCTGCACCATGGCATCGATGGAAATGCTGCTGTCGGCCAGGATGCGGGTGATGTCGGCCAGCACGCCCGGGCGGTCGAATGCGCGCAGGCGCAGGTAATAGGCGGTGCGCACCTCGTCCATCGGCAGGATCGGCGTGTCGGCCAGCTGGTCCGGCTGGAACGCCAGGTGCGGCACGCGATGGTGCGGGTCGGCCGTGTGCAGGCGCGTGACGTCGACCAGGTCGGCGACCACGGCAGACGCGGTCGGCTCGGCGCCGGCACCGGCGCCGTAATACAGCGTCGGGCCGACGGCGTCGCCCTTCACCAGCACGGCGTTCATCGCGCCGTCGACGTTGGCGATCAGGCGACGCTCGGGGATCAGCGTGGGATGCACGCGCAGCTCGATGCCGTTCTCGGCGCGCCGTGCGATGCCCAGCAGCTTGATTCGGTAGCCGAGCTCCTCGGCGTATTTCACATCCTCGCGCGTCAGCTTCGAAATGCCTTCAGTGTAGGCGCGGTCGAACTGCATCGGGATGCCGAAGGCGATCGCCGACAGGATGGTGAGCTTGTGCGCGGCGTCGATTCCTTCGATGTCGAAGGTCGGATCGGCTTCGGCGTAGCCCAGGCGCTGCGCCTCCTTCAGCACATCCTCGAAAGCGGCGCCCTTGTCGCGCATCTCGGTCAGGATGAAGTTGCTGGTGCCGTTGATGATGCCGGCCAGCCACTCGATGCGGTTGGCCGTGAGGCCTTCGCGCAGGGCCTTGATGATGGGGATGCCGCCCGCCACCGCCGCCTCGAACGCGACCATCACGCCCCTGGCCTGCGCCGCAGCGAAGATTTCGTTGCCGAACTTGGCGACCAGATGCTTGTTGGCCGTGACCACGTGCTTGCCGTTGGCGATGGCCTGCATCACCAGTTCGCGCGCCGGCTCCAGGCCTCCGATCAGCTCGACCACGATGTCGATGTCGGGATCGTCGACCACGTCGAACGGGTTGGTCGTCAGCGGCAGGTCACCGGCCAGCGCCTTGGCCTTGTCGAGGTTGCGCACCGCCGCGCGCAGCACGCGGATTTCGCGTCCGGCGCGGCGGGTGATTTCTTCGGCATTGCGGCGCAACACGGTGAGCGTGCCGCCCCCGACCGTTCCCAGGCCCAGCAGGCCAACGTTGATGGGTTTCATCTCGTAATCTCGTTCAAATAAAAATCAGCGATGCGCACGCTGGCGGTCGAGGAACCGGCTCATGCGCGAAATCGCCTCGGTCAGATCTTCCTCGTGCGGCAGGAACACCACGCGAATATGGTCCGGTTGCGGCCAGTTGAAGCCGGTTCCCTGCACCACTAGTACACGCTCCTCTTCCAGCAGATTGAGGATGAATTTCTGGTCGTCGTGGATGTGATACAGCTTGGGGTCGAGCCGCGGAAACAGATACATCGCTGCCTTCGGCTTGACGCAGGTCACGCCGGGAATCAAGGTCAGCAGTTCGTGCGCCAGGTCGCGCTGGCGCGCCAGCCGGCCGCTCGGCGCGACCAGGTCGTTGATGCTCTGGTAACCGCCGAGCGCCGTCTGGATCGCATACTGTCCCGGCACGTTCGAGCACAGGCGCATCGACGCCAGCATGTTGAGGCCTTCCAGGTAGTCCTTGGCATGGCGCTTGTCGCCCGACACGATCAGCCAGCCCGAACGGTAGCCGCAGGAGCGATAGTTCTTCGACAGGCCATTGAAGGTGACGACCAGCACATCGTCGGCCAGCGAGGCGATCGAGGTATGCACCACGCCGTCGTACAGCACCTTGTCGTAGATTTCGTCGGCGTACACGATCAGCTGGTGCTGGCGCGCGATTTCCAGGATTTCCAGCAGCAGTTCGGTCGGGTACAGCGCGCCGGTCGGATTGTTCGGGTTGATGATGACGATCGCCCGCGTGCTGGACGTGATCTTGGCGCGGATATCGTCCAGATCGGGCAGCCAGCCGGCGCCCTCGTCGCACAGGTAGTGACGCGGCTTGCCGCCGCCCAGGCTGACCGCCGCCGTCCACAACGGATAGTCCGGCGCCGGCACCAGCACTTCGTCGCCGTTGTTCAGCAGTGCCTGCATCGACATCACGATCAGCTCGGAGACGCCGTTGCCGACGTAGATGTCGTCGATCGTCACCCCGGCGATGCCCTTGCGCTGGGTCTCGTGCATGATCGCCTTGCGCGCCGAGAACAGGCCCTTGGAGTCGCTGTAGCCCGACGCGTTCGGCAGGTTGAGGATTACGTCCTGGACGATTTCCTCGGGCGACTCGAAGTTGAAGGGCGCAGGATTGCCGATGTTCAGCTTGATGATGCGCTGCCCCTCTTCCTCCATCTGTCGTGCACGCGCCATCACGGGGCCCCGGATGTCGTAGCAGACATTGTCGAGCTTGGACGATTTGTGGATGGTGCGTAAGCGTGGTTTGGTGTCAGCCGTCACGGCGGTCTTCCTGGTCAAGCTGCGTAAAATCAAGGCAAAACAATACCTTGGGAAACGGCCGATTTTACCGGAGGCGCCCTCCCCCGGCAAACAAAACCGGGCGCTACGACGCATGAACGGGCGCACGACGGCTTACCGCCCGGCTGGAATCTGCTAAGGTTTCAGCATGAAACTGCACCTCAACACCGATGCTGGCCAGTTGTTGTTCACCGGCTATGGCGAAGACCACGTCCTCATCAACGGCCATCGCCATGACGCCAGCCTGTTGCTGACCGCCCGCGGCATCGAGATCGCCCCCTGGGCCGGCCTCGGTTTCGACGCCCTGACCGCCGCGCATTTCGAATGGATCGCACAACGCGAGCTCGACATCCTCTTGCTGGGCACCGGCACCCGGTTGCGTTTTCCCCATCCCTCGCTGACGCGTGCGCTGATAGACGCGCGCATCGGACTGGAGGTGATGGATATCGGGGCCTTGTGCCGCACCTACAACATTCTAGTGACGGAGGGGCGGAGCGTGGGGGCGGCGGTGCTGATCGAGCCTGCGGCTGGGGACTGAGCCGCGTCATTGCGAGGCGCATAGCGCCGAAGCAATCCAGTCCGATCAGGCGCGGAGCATCGCCGAGTAGTTGTTGGCTTCGCGGAACTACTGATCGTTGGCCGGGGGTAGCCCGGCAGCTAGTTCCTTTTCTTGTCTCGCCAAGAAAAGGAACCAAAAGAAAGCGACCCCGACAGCCCCGAATTCCCGAAGATCAAGCACGTCGGGGGGGCGGCAAAGAACTCGCCCCGCCTTCGATCTGTTTAATTGATTTTTTGTGGGCGGGGCTCAAACACCTTTGCCGCTGATCCACCCGACGCACTTGATCTTCGGCGGGTCTGTAAGGGGAAGAAGGTCAAAACCAGGTCTAGGCTGTACGGCCGACACAACCAGATCGAAGGCTTCGCAGTGAAACTCACCCAAGTACACAAACCGCCAATCATTACTGCCCCGGTTTTGACTTGTCGCCCCTCTCAGTCCCGCCGGAAATCGAGCCTGCCAGGCGGATCAGCGGCAAAGGTGTCTGAGCCCCGCTCACCTTCGAAATACAAACAAAAGCGGGGCGAGTTCTTTGCCGCCCGTCCGGCAGGCTCGATTTCCGCGGTTTCGGGGATGAGCGGGGTCGCCTTTTCTTGGGTTACTTTCTTTTGGCAAGACAAAAGAAAGTGACTAGCTGCCGGGCTATCCCCGGCCAACGGTCAGTGGTCCTGCGAAGAGCCCGGCTATTGCCAACAGCGCTTCGACAGGCTCAGCGCGAACGGTGCGAGGGTATGCCCTTCGACAAGCTCAGGGCGAACGGCATTGAGAGGGGCGCACTATTCGATCAGCGGTTGAGTGCGAGCAACTGGATTGCTTCGCTTTGCTCGCAATGACGGCCCCTGCCTCACGCGTCCGGCATCACCTGCTCAAAACTCGTGATCGCCATGAACGCCCCGCAATCCTTGTGCGGCTGCCGTGAATCCGGATTGCACACCGCCAGCAGGTGCGCGATGCCATAGGCCTGGGCGCTCTCCAGCACCGGCAGGCTGTCGTCGACGAACAGGGTACGCGTCTTGTCGAACGGTTCGATCGCCTGCAAACCCTGCCAGAAATCAGGATGCTCCTTGGGCAGGCCGACCTGATGCGACGAGAGCAAGGCATCGAAATAGGTGTCGATGCGAGTCTCGCGCATTTTCAGGCCGAGGCTTTTGGGATGGGCATTGGTCACCATCACCATTCTGCGACCCGCTGCACGCACCGCCTGCAGGAACGCCGGCACGTCCGGGCGAACCGCGATCAGGTGCGCGACCTCCTCCTTCAACTGCACGATGTCGAGCGCGAGTTCGCTGCTCCAGAAGTCCAGGCAATACCAGTTGAGGGTGCCGGCATGGCGGGCGTAGTGCGCGTTGAGATGCGCGCGTGCCGTTTCCGGCGCGAGGCCGTGGTACTCGGCATAGCGCCGCGGCATGTGCTCGAGCCAGAAATGGTTGTCGAAATGGAGGTCGAGCAGCGTGCCGTCCATGTCGAGGAAGACGGTGTCGATCTGCGCCCAGTCGATCATGGCAAGGGCACGCTGGTCCGGGTCAGAACAACTCGTCCTTGGATACGCCGCGCCGCCGCAGCAGCTGCCGCAGCACACGCAGGGATTCCATCTGGATCTGCCGCACGCGCTCGCGGGTGACCTGCAGTTCGAGCGCCAGGTCTTCCAGCGTGCAGGCCTCGCAGTTGTTCAGCCCGAAACGGCGCTCGATCACCCAGCGCTGCTTGTCGTTGAGTTGGGTCAGCCATTCGTGGACGTGGTGCTCGATTTCCTCGAGCTGCAGCATCTCGTCCGGCAGATGCGCGTTGTCGTCGGCGATCGCCTCGCCCAGCGACAGCGTGGGGTCGACGTCGAGCGGTGCGTCGAGCGAGGCGACCCGCTCGTTCAGCTGCATGATGCGGCGGACGTCCTCGACCGCATGCCCGGTCAACGCGGCGATGTCGTCTGCGCTGGCATCGGTGACGCCATGCGTTTCCAGATGCCGCTTCGCCCGCAGGTATATGTTGAGTTCCTTGATGATGTGCACCGGCAGACGGATGGTGCGCGACTGGTTCATGATCGCGCGCTCGATGTTCTGGCGGATCCACCAGGTGGCATAGGTCGAAAAACGGAAACCGCGCTCGGGATCGAATTTCTCCAGCGCATGGATGAGGCCAAGGTTGCCTTCTTCCACCAGGTCGAGCAGCGTCAGTCCGCGGTTGGAATAATGCTTGGCGATGTTCACCACCAGGCGCAGGTTGCGCTCGATCATGGTCTGCCGCGCCTCGAAATCACCCTGCACGGTGCGCCGCGCCAGGGCGACTTCCTCCTCGGCGGTCAGTAGCGGCGCCAGCCCGATTTCATTGAGATACAGCTGGGTGACGTCGACCTGCGGCTCGTCGAGGATGGCCGATGCCAGTTCCTCGTTGGTATCCGCGGCGGTCTGCGGCTCCATGTCGGCTTCGGATTGCTCGGGGGTCAGGTCATCGGATTCGTCGCTGGGTTCGCGGCTCATGAGCGCTCCGGCAAATAGGTCAAGGGATCGAGCGGTTTGCCATAACGGCGGATTTCAAAATGCAGTTTGACCCGGTCGGCATCGCTGTCGCCCATCAGGGCGATCTTCTGCCCGGCCGTCACCATGTCGCCCTCCTTCACCAGGATGGTCTCGTTGTGCGCATAGGCCGAGAGGAATTCGCCGGCGTGCTTGATGATGAGCAGGCGTCCATAACCGCGCAGACCGCTGCCACTGTATACCACCTTGCCGGCCGCCACGGCCCTCACCGGCGTATTGCGCGCGCCGGCGATGTCGATGCCTTTGCCGCCTGCCGCACCGAAGCGGCCGATCAGCGTACCGTCCACCGGCCACAGCCAGGTCTCGACCGATGTGGCGGCGGATGCCGCAGGCGCAGGCGACGGCGCGGCTGCCGGGGCGGGGGCCGCGGGCGCCGGGCTGGCCGCCGCGGGCGCGGACGGCGTGGCAGGACGGGCGCCGGACACCTGGGCCCAGTTGGCGTCGGAGTAGGTCAGCAATTGCGCCTGCGGTTCGCGCAGCACGGGCGGATCGGTGAGCGGCCGGGCGCTCGGCGCGGGTTCGTCGTCGAGCGGCTTGATCTCGACTGCGCCGGCCGGCGGCGTGAGCCGCAACACCTGGCCGACCAGGATGCGGTCAGCGGATTCGAGCTGGTTCCAGATGGCGATCTCGCGATAGTCGAGGCCGTTGGCAAAGGCGATGGCATACAGCGTGTCGCCGCGCTGCACGGTATGCAGGCCATTGGTGGACGGCGCGATCTGCGGCGTGGCCGGGCGCGCACCCTCGGACTTCACGGTGCGGTGCGCCGGCGACCGCTCATCCACCGGCGCCATCCCGGGCGACGTGCAGCCCGCCAGTCCCAGCAGTATCAAGCCCAGCCAGGCGGCACGGCTTCCCACAGCCTGGCGCATTACGCCACTCCCGGCAGCAGGGGAACGAACTTCACGCCTTCGAGCATGCGTTCGGTGAACGACTCGCCCTGGCGTTCCATCACGCACAACGTCTGCGTGGCGTTGCCGAGCGGCATCACCAGGCGTCCGCCGTCGGCCAGTTGCTCCAGCAGGACGTGCGGCACTTCCGCAAACGCGGCTGCGATCACGATGGCGTCGAACGGCGCAAAATCCCGGGCGCCCGTCATGCCGTCGCCATGCTTGGGTTTGACGTTGTTGACCCGCAATTCCCGCAAGCGCACCCGGGTCTTGCCGACCAGCGCCGCGATACGTTCCATCGACACCACTTCGCGCGCCAGCTTGCCCAGGACCGCTGCCTGGTAGCCGCAACCCAGTCCGATTTCGAGCACGCGGCCCAGTTCGTGGCCGTGTCCGTTCTCGCCGTGTCGCGCCAGTTCGGCCATACGTGCCACGATATAGGGATTGGAAATCGTCTGCCCGAAACCGATCGGCAGGGCCGTGTCTTCGTAGGCGCGCGACTCCAGGGCCTGGTCGACATACAGGTGGCGCGGCACGCTGCCCATCGCCGCCAGCACCATTTCGTCCTTGATGCCCTGCTCGCGCAGGCGCTCGATCATGCGGCCGCGGGTACGCGCCGAGGTCATGCCGATGCCGGCACGGGGGTTCAGGGTTTCAGCCATGCGTTCACGCTGTCCATCTGGCTGAAACGGGTGAGATCCATTTGCAGCGGAGTGATCGAAACCTGGTCATTGGCGACGGCATGGAAATCGGTGCCTTCGCCCGCATCCTGCGCCGCGCCGGCAGCGCCCACCCAGTACACAATCTGGCCGCGCGGGTTGGTCGTCTTCACCACCGACTCGGCCTTGTGGCGCTTGCCCAGCCGGGTCACGGAGACGCCGTTCAATTCGGCAGTGGCACAGTCCGGGACGTTGACGTTGAGCAGCATCGGTTCGGCCGGCGGCCGTGTCTGGATGCGTTGCACCAGGTCGGCGACCACGCGCGCGGCCGTGTCGAAGTGGCGCGCATTGTGGCTGGCGAGCGAGACCGCAATCGACGGGATGCCCAGCAGATAGCCTTCGGTGGCGGCCGCGACCGTGCCGGAATAAATCGTGTCGTCGCCCATGTTGGCGCCGTGGTTGATGCCTGAAATCACCATGTCGGGCATATGGTCCAGCATGCCGGTGACGGCCAGATGAACGCAATCGGTCGGCGTGCCGTTGACATAGTAGAAGCCGCTCGGCGCCTTGCGCAGCATCAGTGGACGGTCGAGCGTGAGCGAATTGGACGCGCCGCTGCGGTCGCGTTCGGGCGCCACCACGGTGATGTCGGCGAGCGGTGCGAGCGCCTGCGCCAGCGCGGCCAGGCCAGGGGCGAAGTAACCGTCGTCGTTGGATAGCAGGATACGCATCAGCGGCAGCCTCCGGGCAGGGCAGGCAAACGGAACGGAATACTCATGGCAGCGATGCGAACTTCTAACATGCGCCCGATTCTACCATCGGGATTTGATCTGTTCAGTCGTATTCCCGGGTGTAGAACGCATCGAAGCTGCTGGGCTGTCCGGCCTGCGCTTCGAGCCGCACGTGCGTGGACAACTGGTAGAGCACCTTAACTACCTGGCTCAGGCCGTCGAGGCTCTGCTCATAGCTCAGCGTCGCGCGCGAGGACAAACGCTTGCCGACGCTGACCACGGTGCTGGTAAGGGATTCGCTGCTGCCCGCGCGCACGTCGAAGCTGTCGATGCCCAGGGTTTCCGCCATCTTCGCCTGCAGGTTCACGGATTCGGCCTGGCTCAGCAAGGCGCCTGCCGCCACCTGCAGCAAGACGAACTCCTGCTGGCCGCTGCTTTCCAGGCCGTGCCCCAGCACCAGCCAGGCGAGCTTCTCGGTGTCGGGCATGGCCGGATCGGAATAGAGCGTCACCAGCGGACGCTGTACCGTGCCGCCCACCTGTACGCCCACTTTCACGTCCGGCGTCTTGCGTACTGCCAGCACGTCGAGCCCGGGATTGTCGATGGGTCCGGCAAAGCGCAGGACGCCGCGCTCGATGTCCAGCGTCTGTGCATAGGCGGCATAGCGCCCTTTCTCCACCTGGATCGTCCCTTCGCCGCGCAGGGCCTGGTTCACGGTGAACACGCGCAGCTGACCGCCCAGTCGCGCGTCGAGCCCGGCGCCCTTGAACAGGAAGTCGTCGCCCAGCTTGAGCGTCAGATCGAGCGCCAGCGGAAAACGCTGCGTCACCGGCTTCTCGCGCGGCGGCCGGCCGACGACGACGACATCGCTCGACAATTCGGGACGACTCGCCTCGGGCATTTCCAGACGGGCCCGGTCGGCGGTGAGGTCGCCGGTGAGCTGCAGGCGTTTCTGGTCGAGGTTGAGCCGGGTCGTGCCGGATACGGTCACGCGGCGGTCGCTGCGGTTGGTCGCCGCAAATTTCTCGAACGTGAGCGTGAGCCCGGCCTGCGGGTTTTTCAACTGGGCGTCGCCGCTCACCACGATGCGACCGCTGGTGCCTTTCAGCTCGCCCTCCTGCACCAGGACCCGGTCGTCCGCCAACTGGAGCTTGAGCGTGCCGTCAGTGATCGCCACGCCCTGCTCCGGCATGGAGAAACGGATGGCGTCGGCGGCAACCCGGCCATCGATGCGCGGTGCCGCGAGGCTGCCGCTGCCGCTCAACTGCGCATTGACACGGGCATCGGCGCGGATGCCGACCGGAATGAACGGCTTCAACAATCGCAGGTCCGGCACGTCGAACCGGGCATTCCACGTCAGCGGTGCGCTACGCGACAGGGTGAATGCGGCCTCCGTGCGGACCAGCATGCCCCGGCCATCCAGGCGCAACTGTCCTGCTTCGTGCGTGTCGGCGGCGAGCCGAACATGGGCCTGGCTGCCGGCCACATCGAGATCGAGCGTGAGGGCGGTCAACCCCATGGCCAGCGCCGGATCGGTCAGCCGCACATCGCCGGACTGGCGGCGCAGCTGCAGCCGGCCATCGAGCGACTCGCCCGCGCGCAGGTCCCAGTCGCCGTTCACGCGCAGGTCGGTGGTGAAAGGCGGCGCCGTCTCCAACAGCGCGAGCGCGGGGGCCAGCGGCAGATTGGCAAGCGTGCCGCGGCTGGCCAGATGCGCGCCCTGGCGGTCGAAGCGGTCGACCGTCAGCCGGCCGCCTGCCACGGTCAGCGCCAGATCGTTCACCTGCTGTCGTTCGCTCGACAGCAGCAAGTGGGCGGGGGCCACCAGTTTCGCTGGCCAGTCACCTTGCACCTCGGCCTGGTTCAATTGTCCGCGCCACACCTGGTTCGCATCCAGGCCGCCTGCCAGGTTCGCGGTCAGCCGCCACGCCGGCAAGCGGGCATCGAGCGTCAGCGTGTGGGCATTGCGGCGCCCCTGCAGGATGGCACGAAGGGTATCCAGATGCTGCCCGGCCAGTTGCACTCCGCTCGCGTCGAGCTGCCCGTTGAACGTGCCGCTGGCGGCAGCTTGCATGTTCATGCGCAGATCCACGGACTCGGCGGCGATGTCGCCGGGCAGGTGCAGGCCGCTGGCGGCGAGCTGCGCGTCGACCTCCAGGCGGGCAGGATCGCCACTGGCGCTGCCGCGGCTGGTCAGCCGTCCGGCCAGCCCCAGGTTCAGGCGGGCCAGCGCCGGCGCATCGACGTCCCAGACGAGCCGGTCGCCCGCCCGGCCGTACGCGCCTTTCAGCTTTGCCCGGTTGCCTGCCAGATCCAGATCGATATCGGCGTCGACGAGATGTCGGTTTTCATAACGCAGCCGTCCCTGTCCACTCACCGGTCGGCCTTCGAGATCGCCCGGCGGCAGGCTGAACTGTGCCTGCACGCGCGGCGTGGGCAACAAGGCGCCGCTGGCCTGGCCGCGCGCATTGAGCCGTCCGCGCGGAAACGTGCCGAAACGTGCCGGATTGATTTGCGTGGCATCGAACGCAGCGCTGAAGGCACGCGTGGCGTCGAGATGCAGTGCGCCCTCTGCCGTCAGGCGCCCCGCCTGCCCGGCAAAACTCGCCGACTCCAGACGCAGCACCGCGTCGGCGTGCGCCAGCGTAAAGCGGCCTTGCCCCCAGCTTTCGCTGACATCGGCCGTGAGCGTCTGGCGCGCCGCGTCACCGTCCAGCTGCAAGGCCGTCCGCAGGCGCGTGGCAACCAACTGGCGATGCAACCCGGCGAGATTGAGGCGCGGACCGTCCAGGTTCACGCTCAGGCGGCCGTTGCGCCATTGTCCGCGCCCATTCAATTGTCCGGCCGCGCCCAGATCGATCGCCAGTGCGCTGAAATCGGCATGCACGCTGTCGCCCACCACCGCGCCGGTGAGGTTGGCGAGCGGCAGACGGTCCTGGTCGAGCCGTCCGGCCAGCCGGTTGCTGAGGCTGAAGCTGCCCAGCAGGCGTTCACCCGGCTGGCCTTCGAACACGCCGGAAAACGCCAGGTCGGCGCGCGGCGCGCCCGCGGCAAACAGACGCGGGTCGATGCCCTGTCCGGCCACCAGCAGCCTGGGCAAACGCACGCGCGCGAAGGGCGCGGCTTCGCCACTGGCCATCATGGTCATGCTTTGGGCCTGGGCATCGAACCGGAAGACGATGGCTGCCAGCCGCCCCTGCACGTCGAGCGCGGCACCGATCGGGATGGGGTCCCGGCGCGCGACGTCGAATCGTCCCTGCAGCTTGAATGGCGCGTCCTTGTCGAGTTCGAACCGGCCGCCGACATCCGCCCAGGGCGTGGTGGCCGTCATGCCGGTGAATCGATAGCGGCCGCCATCGTCGTCGATGCGTCCGTGCAGATTCTTGAAGTCGAGCGTGCCCCCGGCGTCGACGACAGCGAGATGCGCCACATCCCAGGCGGCCACGTGCATGTCGACCGGCAGGCGCAGGCTGGCGGGCAGCGTTGGCGGCGTCGGGTCCGGCTTCAGGATCTCGACCCGTATGGTTTGCGCCGCCAGCAGGCCGATGTCGAGCCGTCGCTGCAGCAGCGCGCGCGGCTGCCACTCCAGCCGGATCTGTTCGAGCGTGACACGCTTCGTATCCGACGTGAAAACGAATTTCGCGATTCGGATGGGAACGCCGACGTGTCCGTCCACACCCTCGACGGCCAGCCGCCCGCCGCTGAGGAAAACGGCCGCATCACCCAGCCAGCGAAATCCCGTGTCCGTCGTCGCCATTCCGATCGCCACGGCAACCAGCAGAACCAGCGTTGCCAACAGGGCGGCCAGTCCTCTCAGCACGCGCTTCAAAACGACACCCCGAGCGAAAAATGCAGGCGGAATTGACGGGTGGCTTCGCCATACGCCAGATCGAGATTCACCGGCCCCACCGGTGAACGGTAGCGCGCGCCGAAGCCGTAGCCGAACACTGGCGAGAGCTGGCGCGGCGTATCGGCCGCATCGCCCGCATCGACGAACAGCGCCATGCCCCAGTCGCGGTTGAAGAAATAGTTGTACTCGACGCTGCCGGTGGCAAGGTAGCGCACCGACGCCACGCCGCCGGCAAGTGTGCGCCCCAGGCTCTGGTAGGCGTAGCCGCGCACCGAATTGTCGCCGCCGGCCCGGAACAGGAAATCGGTGGGAATGCCGTCGCGCGTATCTGCCAGCACGCTGCCGAGCTCGCCGCGCAGGACCAGTCGACCGTTGGCGCCAGCCTGGAAATACTGGGTGTGGCGGCCGTAGAGGCGAATGAAGTTGGTGTCCGACAACAGGGCGGCTGCGGCCCCGCCCCCCTGTAGGGTCAGCACATGGCCCCGGCGGGGGTAGAACGCGCGTCCCACCGTACGCTGGGTCCACGCGTAGTTGGCGGTCAGTGCCTGGTTGCGCTCATTGACCACGTCGCCGATGCTCTGCTGTTCGGTCTGGTACTGCAGCGAAACCGTGGTCTCGATCTGTCCGCGCGTGCGGCTGCGCTTGGCCACCGCCAGCATGGAGCGGGTCTTCTGGCCCTTGATGTCCTCGTGCTTGATCTGTGTCCCGAGACTGTTCTCATAGCCGGCGGAGGTGCGCGGCCAGGCGAGCTCCGCCGCGCCGGATTGTTGCGTGGTTTCGATGCGCGCATCGAGCTTGAGTCGCAACCCGCGATCGGCGATGTCGCGCGCCAGCCACCCCATCTGCACGCGCGCGCCGGTATCCGTGCTCACCCCCACCCCCACGCTGAACCGTTTTTCCGGTCGCTCCACCACCTCGATCCGGATCGGTGCCGCCGCCGCCAGCGCGGGATCGGGCTCGACGCGGACCGTGGCGTGCGAGTAATAGCCGCTCGTTTCCAGCGCCATCTGGTAGTCGAGCAGGTCCTGCTGGCGAAACGGTTTACCCGGCTTGACGGGACTGAGATTGCGGATGATCGATTCGGGATAGCGCCGGGCGCCACTGATCACCGGTTCGCCGTAGAAGAACGCCGGTCCGCTGTCGATCGTCAGCGTCAGGTCGGCGGCCTGCGCGGCAGGATCGATACGCGCCTCGCTCGCCACCAGTTGCGCCGCCGGATACCGGCTCGCCAGCAAGGGCCGCAGGACGGCCAGCTTGGCCGCGTCCCAGTCCGCCTGGCGAAACGGCATGCCCTGCTTCAGTGAAAAGCTGCGCTCGATACGCCCCCGCAGGCCGGCCGCGTCGGCGCGCGTTTTCAGGGCGCCGTCAAAAACCAGCGCCACGTTGCGGACCGTGGTGCGCGTGCCGGGGTCGATCCGGTAATCCACCCGCCAGTCGTCGCCCACCCGTTCCACCGCGCTCTCCACCTGGGGCGAGAAATAGCCTTCGGTCGCCAGCAGATCGCGCGCCGTCTGATCGCTTTGCCGCTGCAGCCGCGCGATTTCGTCGGCATCCAGCTTCTCGCCCGACCGTGCCGCCCGGGCCGTTTCGAGGTGCTGCATCAGCAGCGCCTTCAGCGCGTCGGGCGCATCCACCTTCACGGTCAATGCGTGCGCCGGCGTCGCGCACAGCGCGGCTAGCAGCAGCAAGGCTTTCAAAAGACGAGCAGGCAAGACGGTCCTGACGGAAAGAGGTCAGGCCATTCTAGGGGGTGCTGCGCGTGGCGGGAACCCTGCAGCCGGGCTAATCCGGGATATTCGGCTCGACGAGGTCCGCCAGATGGGCAAGCGATTCCTGCCAGCCGAGATAGCAGGACTCGACGGGAATGGCGCCAGGGATGCCTTCCTGCACGATGTTCATCTCGGTCCCGCAGGATACTGGCTTCAGGCTGACTGTCGTCCGCATCTCGCCCGCCAGACTGGGATCGTCGAATTTATCCGAATAGCAAATGCGTGCGTTCGGCACGAGCTCGAGATAGGTGCCGCCAAAATGGTGGCTATGCCCGGAACTGAAGTTCGTGAACGACATCTTGTAGGTGCCGCCCACTTTCGCCTCCAGGTGGTGGACCTTTGCGGTGAATCCGTTCGGTGGAAGCCATTTGGCCTGTGCGTCCGCGTCGAGGAATGCCCGGTAGATTTTCTCGGGCGTCGTTCGAAGCACACGGTGAAGCTTGACGGTATGGGTCGCCATGGGTCGTTCTCCTTTCAAGGTGAGTGCGTGATATGCCGGGTGTGGCATATAGCATCGACGAGCGGGCAGGCTCGATTTCGACAGCCCCCTAGCACATTACCTCAAAAAAAGAGGGCGGAACCCGCCCTCTTTTCCCGGTCGACCAAGCGGTCAGGCTGCTTGAGCGACGGCCGCTTTCTTGAAGCTGAACACCCCCCCCTGCGCATCCACCCGGATGGTGTCCTTGGGACCGAAGTGCCCGGCCAGGATTTCCTCCGCCAACACGTTCTCGAGTTCGCTCTGGATCGCACGTTTGAGCGGCCGCGCGCCGTAGACCGGATCACAGCCGGCTGTGGTTGTGTTATATATTTAAATATATAACAATTGTGCAATAGCCTTTCGACCTGCCATGCGCAGCCCGCACTCATGACCTCTACGAATCAATCGGTATCCAGCATCGATATCAGCAGCAACTCGGCATGCGAACTGGTGCGTCTCGGCGCCGCGCAAGTCCTCGACGTGCGCCAGCCATTCGAACTCGATGCCGAGGGGCGTATCCCCGATGCCATCCACATCCCCTTGTTTCATCTGAAGTACCAGCTCGGCCACGCACTCAATGCCGAGGAACAGGAAATCCTCGACGCCGACGAACCCAGCGAACGTGAGCTCGCCATATTTCTGGCCGACCTCAACGCCGTCCATTTTCAGCGCGATCAGATCCTACTTTGCATTTGCAACAGCGGGCGCCGTAGCCGCATCGCGGTCGAGATATTGCGCCGCCTCGGCTATGCGCGCAGCTATTCCATCCTCGATGGCTGGCGCGCGTGGTGCCAATCGCCCTTACGGGAAAAACACTCGGAAGCGGCTTGAGGTCTGGGCGGACATGACGCCCTGTCTACCTATCTTGCAAGGAGAAAAGGCGGGGAATCCCCGCCTTCACCTGTTGCACCCCAACCCGTTCAGGCTTTCTCGAAGCTGAACACCCCGCCCTGCGTATCCACCCGGATGGTGTCCTTGGGACCGAAATGCCCAGCCAGGATCTCCTTCGCCAACACGTTCTCGAGTTCGCTCTGGATCGCACGTTTGAGCGGCCGCGCGCCGTAGACCGAATCACAGCCTGGCTTAGCGTGAGAGTGGGTGTGAATTGTTGAGTAGGCTCTGACCACATTGAATTACGCAGGCAATCCTGGCGAAATGCCCCAATATTTCGCCCGGTGGTCATCGCATGCTTCATGCCAATGCCTTGAGCTTTGCACTCAAGGACGTATATAAGCATAGCCCTCCTGCTGCCTATGCATGATCTCGGGCACACCGGACTTGACGTAACCCAGATTGGGGAGCATGTCATCCTTCGTCAGATTTGTTTTTCTCATAGTGTTCTCGCATGCGACTACTTTGACTCCACCTGCAATCGCATCTGCCACTCTGGTAGCAACGGGGGAGTCGAGCTTCAGAATCGGCAGACCCGGTCCATACGCTACGATTTCAATATCCACATTCCCCTTGCCGATATCCTCTTGAACATTCTCGGCATTGTTCAGGGCGAGAGTCCACTTTTTCGGATCGTTATCGCTTATCTGGATAACCACTTTTTGTTTGACGGTAGCGGCCGCATGATCCGACTTGTCGCTAGCCGCATAGGAAACTGAGGACATGGTTAACCCACAAACAAGTCCAAGTAAAATGCAAATATGTGCCTTTGTTCTCATGAAGTGTCCTTTCAGTATGGGCGAGTGTATTCATTGCTTCCGATGCAGGAGCAAACCTGCTGAATAGGACTATTACGTCATATCGGATTTCCAGAAAGTGTTTTTCACGCAAATAATCGACACCAACCATGCAGTAATGACTGTGCATTCGCACAGTCATTACTGCACAACTTGTGTATAGAATCGGGACAATATCCGTATCTCAGGGTCGGACTATGCTGAGGTTTCCTTTTGTCTATCAGCTCTCCCTTGCACCCACCGTGGTAATTGCATTGCTTACAGGACTGATAGGGTACTCATTGCTCGGTTTGGCTCAAATCCGCCATGAAAATGAGGTCGTGCAGCAATGGGTTCGCATTACCGATCGCCTTCATGTGGCAATTGGTACAGGGTATCGGCTTCAGGAAATCACCACGCGCCCACGTCACTACGAGCGTGCGATCCCTATTTTCGCGCCTTCCGAGTACCTCCAACAATCAGCTATTTTTTCCGAGAATCTCCTGTACCCGGAGGTCATTTATAAGATGCCTTCGGATCTCCGGGCACTCGTGGAGAAGGAGCAGGCAATCATAAATGACCATGCCCGGTTCAATCCCGAAAACGCCAACTCGGCTCTAGCCGTCTTGATGCCTAGACTTGAAGCGTTCAACAGCGCTTTATGGGAGGGAAAACGCCTTGCGTATGCCAATTACTACACCAATCTCAACAGCGTTATTGCCGATTTGGTGGAGACATCGCTTTATACATTGAAACCTCTGCTTAACTACTGACGAATTTGCATAGTCCTGATATAACGGCCCC
>ERZ761607.2355-NODE-2355-length-20670-cov-4.637788_pt1 | contig 20670 bp, 13 predicted proteins | sample MGYA00511164_ERZ761607 | MGnify/ENA primary metagenome ERZ761607 (study PRJEB28899, sample SAMN02445080) | bioreactor sludge metagenome | biome: EBPR sludge | place: Australia: Brisbane, Thorneside Wastewater Treatment Plant | collected 2011-06-22 ... | reverse complement strand
CCGTCTCCGTCTCCGTCTCCGTCTCCGTCTCCGTCTCCGTCTCCGTCTCCGTCTTGACCGCCGTCATGCGCCTCCTCCTCCCGCTGCTCCTGCTCATCCCCAGCCCGCTGCTCGCGCAGTCGGTCGTGGTCCCGCAGGTCCTCGAAGCGCCTCCGCCTCCGTCGGTGGAGGGCGAGGTCGCGGGCGTGGTGGTGGTCCCCGTGCGTCTGGAGGTCGACACCGACGGTGCGGTGCGCAGTGTCTCGCTCGAAGAGGCGATCGCCGACGCGAACGTCGCGACCGCGGCCGTCACGCACGCCGCCTCGATCCGCTTTTCGCCCGCCACCCGTGATGGCTCTCCGGTCGCGTCGACGCTGCGCTACGACGTCCGCGTCGAGGTTCGCGCGCGCGCGACGGTGCAGGCGCGCCCCGATCCGACGATCGACCGAGCGCCTACCGAGCCGACGGCGGTCGAAGGCTTCGGCGCGGTCGCGGAGGTCCCGCTCGGCGTCACCACGCGCCCGACGCTCGCCACGTCGGAGCTGCGCCTCGAGCTCCGCGCTCTGCGCGACGTGCCCCGCTACCACGCCGAGCAGCTCGTCTCGCTCGTGCCGGGCGCGGTGCTCGGGAACCACGGCGGCGAAGGAAAAGCGAGCAACCTCTACCTGCGCGGCTTCGACGCGGGCGAAGGCCAAGACGTGGAGGTGTTGGTCGAAGGCATCCCGATCAACGAGCCCTCGAACGCTCACGAGCACGGCTACGCGGACACGTTCTTCCTGATCCCGGAGCTGGTGCGCGAGGTGCGCGTGCTCCCCGGCCCTTTCGATCCCGCGCAGGGAGACTTTGCGCTCGCGGGCACGATCGATCACCGCCTCGGGCTCGACACGCGCGGCGTGCGCGCGCTCGGCGGTTACGGCTCGTTCCGACGACGTCGCGCGGTGCTCGCGTGGAGCTCGGGGCCGAACGAAGGACGCGACGACGACTTCGTGGCCTTCGAGGTCCAAGCGGGGCGCGGCTTCGGCGCCAATCGCGCGCACCGTCTCTACCGTGGGCTCGCGCGCTTCGGAGGTGGCGACGCGCGCCTCGGTTGGTCGCTGCTCGCGGCGAGCCACGCGCTCGAGTTCGACTCCGCGGGCGTGGTGCGCCAGGACGCGGTCGACGCGCGCGAGCTCCCTTGCGCGGATACCCGCGACGCGCAGCGCTTCTGCACCCACGACGCCACGCAAGGCGGCAGCGCGCAGCGACACCTCGTGCTCGCGAAGCTCCGCTGGCAGCGCCCGGGACAGCGCTTCGAGCCACGCGTCTGGGCGCAACTTCGTCGCAGCCGGTTTCGCGAGAACTACACGTTTTTTCTAGGCGATCCGCGCGGGGACGCGCTCGACGAGCAGACGGAGTCGGTCACGGTCGGCGTGCGCGCGGACTACGTCGCGGAGACCCAGTGGCGCGGTCGCGCGCAGCAGCTCGAGCTCGGCGTGCTCGCGCGCCACGATCGCGGCGACGTGCACACGTGGCGCCTTCGCGCCGGCACGCTCATCCCCTACGACACCCTCTTCGACACCGCGCTCTCGACCACTCAAGCGGGTGCGTACGTGGCGGCGATCGGTCGGGTGCCGCGCGTGACGTTGCGGGCGGGTGCGCGCGTCGCGGCGTTCACGAGCTCCGCCACCGATCGAAACCTGCCGACCGTCGATCGCGAAGGCGAGCGGATCCCACGACAGACCGCGGACGCGTTCGGGATCGCGGTGCTGCCGCGCGGGACGCTGACCATCGCGCTCACCGAAGCCGAAGCCTCGCGGCTCGACTGGACCACCAGCGTCGGCCTCGGCGCGCGCTCGTCGGACGCGCAGGCGCTCTCGGACGGCGAGGACGCGCCCTTCGCGCGCTCGATCACGAGCGAGAGCGGCCTCCGCTCGCAGGCGCGGCTCGGCGACCTGCTCGCGTTCGACGGGCGCCTCGCTGCGTTCTGGACGCGTGTCGATCGCGACCTGCTCTTCGATCCGGAGGCCGGCCGCAACGTTCCGGTCGGCGCGACGCAACGCTACGGCGCGTTCCTCAGCTTGCAGCTCGCGGTACCGCGATGGTTCGAGCTGCTCGGGAGCTTCTCGTGGAGCGAGGCGCACCTCTCGCCCGACGGCGCCGGCACCTTCGAGCTCACGCGTGGTCCACGCTTGCCCTTCGTGCCGCGGCTCGTGGGTCGCGTGGACGCGGCGCTCCGACGCCCGGTGCGCATCCGTCGCGAGCGCGTGGTCGTCGGCGCCGCGATCGGCGGCTCGGTGATCGGTCGCAAGCCCCTGCCGCTCGGTGAGCTCTCGGAGCGCATCGCGGTGCTCGACGGATCCGTGCGCTTCGCGTGGCGTTTCGCGGAGCTCGCGCTGCTCGTGCGCAACGTGACCGGCGCGCGTTATCGGCAGCTCGAGCTGAACTATCCGTCGCGGCTCGACCCGGACGATCCGGCAGCGTCGCTGCGTGCGGCGCGGCACGTGAGCATGGGCGCACCGCGCGAGGTGCTCTTGCAGCTCACGGTGCACTTCGATCCGAACGCATTCGTGGGGTCGGACGCGGAGTCGGAGTCGGAGTCGGAGTCGGAGTCGGAGTTGGAGTCGGAGACGGACTCGGAGACGGACTCCGAGTCGGACTCCGAGTCGGAGACCGCGACGGAGACCGCGACGGAGACCGAGACAGAGACCGAGTCCGTCACTGTCACGGGCATGGACTCCGTCACGGACATGGACTCCGTCACGGACTCGGACTCCGTCACGGACACGGACTCCGTCACGGACTCGGACTCCGTCTCGGACTCGGACTCCGTCTCGGACGCCGACCCCGCCCCCCGTGGAGCCCGCCCATGACCCCTCGTTTCGTCCTCCGGATCGTCCTCGGCGCGCTCGCGCTCACGCTCGCCGCACCCTCGTGCAACGCGGGCACCGGAGGGCGGCTCGTCCCCATCGAGCTGCGGCTCGTCGGGGACCCGAGCGCGTCACGATTCACCACCGCGCTCGGCTTCGAGGTCACGCTCGACGAAGCCGAGCTCGTGGTCGGACCGCTCTACGCGTTCGCCCCCGCGGACGAGCCGATCACCCGACGAACCCACGGCGCGCTCGCCGTCGCGCACGCCCACGGAGGCCTCGACCCGCTCGACGGCCGCAAGGTTCGCGCGGAGACGCTCGCCGAAGAAGGCACGATCGACGAGCTCCGCGTCGGCCTCGAGGCGGAGCCGACGCAGCTCGACGGACACCTCGCGCGTGTGGTCGGGACCGCGACGCGCGACGACGTCACGCGCGCCTTCGAAGCCTTCGTCGACGTCGGCGCGTCCCCGAACGAACGTCGCGTGCTCGTACCCTTCGCAGCCGAGCTCACCGAAGGCAGCGTCCTCGAGCTCCGGCTCGACCCCCGCGCGTGGCTCGACGGCGTCGCCTTCGATCGCCTCGGCGCCTGCGAGAGCCCCTGCGACTTCCCCGACGGCTCCCAAGCCGCGACCGCCGCCGCGCTCGGCGTGCGCAGCGTGCGCGCCTACGCGCCCCGGCTCGAGTGAACCGACTCGAATGATTGAATCGCATCGATCGAACCGGTGAACCAACGCGATTGAACCAACTCGATTAGACCATTGAACCGACTCGATTGAACCGACTCGGCGGCTCGTCACCCCAACCCCGCGTGCCTCGCGCACCCACACCCGACACACCGATGACCCGATCTCTTCTGCTGCTCCTCGCCCTCTCGCTCTTCACCTCCTCCTGCGGCGGCACCGACGGCGTCGGCACCGTGCGCGTCTCGCTCAGCGGCGAAGAAGCCTCCCGCGAAGGTTTCCCCGTCGGTGACATCGCGTTCGCCGACGGCTGGAGCGTCCAGTTCGAGCGCGTGATCGTCTCGCTGGTCGACTTCCGCCTCGCGGCCTCCGACGGCGACGAAGCCGCGATCGTCGCCGATCCGATCGTCGCCGATCTCCACCTCGGCGAGCCGATCGCGTGGACCTTCGAAGGCGTGCACGCGCGACGCTGGGACCGCGTCTCCTACCACTTCGGGCCTCCGACCGCGGCGTCGCGCAAGGTCGGCGCGGTCGACGACGCCGTGATCGCGTCGATGATCGCGAACGGCCACGCGCTGCACCTCGAAGGCGTCGCGACCCGCGGAGACGTGAGCGTGCCCTTCGCGTTCGGTCTGGACCTGAACGTCGACGCCACGCGCTGCGAAGGCGCGGACGCGACCGAGGGCCTCGTGGTGCGCGAAGCCACCTTCAACGACGCACAGCTCACGATCCACCTCGACCACCTCTTCTTCGACTCCTACGCGACCGACGAGCCCGCGATGCGTTTCGATCCCATGGCCGCGGTGGTGGGCGACGACGACCTGCTCACGCTCGACGACCTCGCGACGCAGTCGACGACCGACGTGCGCGACGCCGAAGGCGAGCCGCTCCTCGTCGACGGCGCGCCGCTCGTCTACGACGCGGGCGACCTCCCGCTCGACGGGCCGAACCTCCGCGAGTTCGTGCGGGCCGCCGCGATCACGGTCGGTCACTTCCAAGGCGAAGGACACTGCGACTACGCGCGACGATGAACCGAACGAGCGCGAGGTCTCGGACGCGTCGCGCACGTCGCTCGGCCTCGCGCACCAGTCGGTGTAGCTTCCGCGCGATGCCGGCCTTCCACCTCGCGTTCCCCGTCCACGACCTCGAGGCGACCCGCGCCTTCTACGTCGGCCGCTTCGGCTGCGCCGTCGGTCGCGAGGCCGATCGTTGGATCGACTTCGACTTCTTCGGTCACCAGATCACGGCGCACCTCGTGGACCGCGGTGAGCACGCGACCGCGACCAACCCGGTCGACGGCGACGACATCCCGGTCCGCCACTTCGGCGTGATCCTCCCCTGGGACGCCTGGAACGAGCTCGCCGATCGCTGGCGATCGGAAGGCGTCGAGTTCTTCGTCGAGCCTCACGTGCGCTTCGCCGGCCAGGTCGGCGAACAAGCCACGCTTTTCGTGCGTGATCCGAGCGGCAACGCGATCGAGCTCAAGTCGTTCCGCGATCCGTCGCGCGTCTTCGCGCGTTGAGCGCGGCGTGACTCGCGCGGACTCGTTCCGCGCGCGTCAGTTCGAGAACGCGACGCGGAACGCTCAGTCGCCCCGACGAACCCGCGTCGGTGCCCCGGGCGGCTCCGCCGGCGCGACCCCGTAGCGCTCGAGGTGCCACTGCACGTACCGAGGCCACTCGTGGTCGAACGCCGCGCGCTCCACCGCGGCCTCGTCGACGAGCTCGTCGCGGTCGCCCTCCGCGCGCTCGATCGCGGCCTCGTCGATCGCGGCGTCCGCGTCTTCGTGCAGGGCCTCGCGCGCCGCGCGCTCGATCCGTCGCTCGGCTTCGTCGCGATCGATCTCCCCACGACGCCACGCGCGGTAGGCACGCACGAGCGCGCCGAGATCGGGGTTCCGATCCGGGCTCCGAAAGTCCATCTCGCGCGAGCGATCCGCGCCGACCGTCGTCTCGCCGTTGAGCTCGCGAGGGTGCAGGCGCTCGCGCGCGTCGTAGGGCGTGAAGTCCGGGGTGGTGGTGAAGAAGTCGTAGAGCGGCGCCGCCGCGGCGTCGGGGCGACCGACGGGCGGGACGCCGAGGATTCGTTCGATCGTCGCGAAGACGCTGAGCCACGACGTCTGCGCATGGCTCACGTAGCCGCGCCGCGCCCACGGGCTGACCACGTGGAGGATCGAGCGGTGCGCGTCGACGTGATCCTCGCTGCCTTGCGGGTCGTCCTCGACCACGAAGATCGCCGTGAAGGGCCAGTACGGAGAGCGACTGATCGCGTCGATCAAGAGCCCCATCGCGTAGTCGTTGTCGGCCACCATCGACTCCGGGGTCGGCGTGCCCGGCACCGTGCCGTTGGTGTGATCGTTCGGCAGCAGCACGTACGTGAACTGCGCGAAGCGGCCGCGCGCGATCTGCTGGACGACGTAACGCGCCTTCGCCTCGTCCTCGACGGAGTAGTTCACGAACGGCCCGCCGGGATAGCGCCCGTCGCTGCGCTCGCCGACCCGCTCACCGTCGCGTGTCTGGAGCGTGGAGCCCACGATCTCTCCGTAGATCTGGAGGTCGACGTCGCGCTCCATCAAGTGCGTGAAGAAGTTCCCGCTCGACGGCCCCGAGCGCTCGTTCAGCGGCCACGTGGGGAACGCGCCGTGACGGTTGTCGTCGAGCCACACGCGCTCCGCGTACTCCGAGAGGTGCGTGGCCGTGAGGAAGAGGTGCCCGGTGTCCGAGTTCGGGGTGAGCACGTAGAAGTTGTCGGAGAACGGGAACTCCTCCGCGAGCGCGTGATGGTTGGGCGTGAAGGGCATCCCCCACTCCGCGAAGCTCGGATCCGCGGCGACGTCTTCGCGATCGAGATCACCGAGCAGCGCGTCGAAGGTCTTGTTCTCCTTCACGATCAGCACGACGTGCCGAATCGGCGAGATCTGGCCGGGCGCGGTGGGCACGGGGAACGCTTCGCAGGTCGGGCGGTACAGCTCGACGGTCCGACGCAGGTTCTCGCTCGCGCGCGTGGTCTCCGCCTCGAGATCGAGGCCCAGGAGATCGACGACGGTGACGGTTCCGCGGAGCACGGCCTTCGCGCTCTGCCCCTCGTTGGGCGCGGATCCCTCGCCGCGCCCGGACGAAATCACCAACGAGCGGCCGTCGGCGGCGAGCGCGACGTCGGTCGGATACCAGTCGCTCGGGATCGCGCCGAGCGGCGTCAGCGTGGTCGCGGTGAGGACCGAGATCGCGTTGTCGGCGCCGCGCGAGACGTAGAGCCGGTCGCTCGCGGCGTCGTGGAAGAGCGCGTTGACGTTTCCGTTCGGCAGCGGCTCTCCGTCGTCGACGAGCGCGGCGTCGAACACCTCGCTCGTGGCGACGACGCTCCGCGTCGCCACGTCGATCGCCGCCACCATGTCCGCGCCCGACACCGCCGCGAATACCGCGTCGCGCGTGGCGACGAGCCCGGCGGGGCTCACGGGCAGAGGCACCGTCGCGAGCTGCATGCCCGTGCTCAGATCGAGCACCGCGACGCCGGAGCCGCCGAGGTCGGACGCGTAGAGCTGCTCGCGCTCGGGGACGACGACGAGATCCCACAGCCCGCCGAAGCGCGGCGCGATCGGCAGACGCCGACGAAGCGCGAGCGTGCTGGCGTCGAGCTCGAGCACCGCCGACTCGTCGAAGCTCCCCACGTAGACGCGCGTGCCGTCGTCGGAGAGCGCGAGGCCCGCGAGGTACTCGTCGAGCTCGACCGTCGTCGCCTCGGCCAGCGATCCGTCGGCGGCGACGTCGTAGCGCGTGAGCTCTCCGTCGTGCCCGCCGCCGACGAAGAGCGCGCGGCCGTCGGAGCTCAGTGCGAGACCGTGGAAGACCTCGCGCTCGATCGACTGCCGCACCGTGAGGTCGTCGAGGCCGACCACGTCGAGGCGCCGATCGTCGGTGCCCGAGACCACGACGTACGCGACGCGCGCGGTCGGATGCAGCCGCACTTGCGCGGGGAATCCTTCGAGCACCACGCGCATCCCCGCCGCGCGCGCGCGACGACCGTCGAGCGTGAGGAACGAGCCGTCCGGCTGCAGACCCGGTCGCGCCAGAAGCGCCTCGGGCACCGTCACGTCGCAGGGCGGGAGCGGCTCCGGCAGAGGACCGACGTCGATCGTGAAGCCCGCATCCAGCGCGGCGTCGTCCGCGTCGGCGGCGTCCACGCCCGCGTCTTCCGGGACCAGCGGCATCTCGCCGCCGCCGGTGCAGCCCCACGCACACGCCCACGCCCCGACCACGAGCCAACCACGACGCATGGCGGCGACCGTAGCAGTCGGCGAGAACGCGTTGCAGCGGAGCTCGGCAACGAGACGGTGTCATCTCGGCCCGCTCCCCGCGTACCCGAGCGCGCGCACCCACCCCCTTGCGCGACCACGATCGCGACCCAACTTCCGCGCCGCTCGAAGGGGGCACGTGTTCCGACTCTCCGATCACACCGGCGACTTCGCCGTCGAAGCCGAAGCGCCGACCCCCGAGGCAGCGCTCGGCGAGCTCGTCCGCGCGCTCGTCGTGCTGATGCTCGGCGAGGACGAATCGCTCCGCTCCGACGTGTCGATCACGCGCGCGCTGGACGGTTTCGACGCCGAGGATCTCGTCGTCAACTTCGGCAACGAGCTGCTCTTCCTCTTCGAGACCGAACGTTTCCTCCCCTCGTCCCTGATCGTCGATCGCCTTCAGCTCGAACCACCGCATGCCCACCTCGAAGCGCGCCTCTTCGGAGAGCGCCTCGATCGCGACCGCCCCCTCGCCCGCCCCGCCAAAGCCGTGACCCACCACGAAGCAACCTTCGACGTCTCCCCCGAGCGCACCCGTGTGCGCCTCGTGATCGATCTCTGATCGCGTGCACCTCCCGCGAACGATCCACGACTGATGTCCCGCCAAGATCGCAAGAAGAAGCAGAAGAAGATCGCCAAGGAAGAGGCCCGCGAGGCGCTCCGAGCGGCGGTCCCCCACGCGCAACGCCCGTGGCGCAGCCCGGTGCCGCTGGAGCCGATCGACGAGGTGCGCTGGCGCATCCCCAAGCAAGGCGCGATGCGCACGCACGGCGTGGTCTACGCGGACGAGTCATTGCTTCCGGACCTGCAGGCCGACGCTTCGCTCGAGCAGGTCGCGAACGTCGCCACCCTCCCCGGCATCGTCGGGCCCTCGATGGCCATGCCCGACATCCACTGGGGCTACGGCTTCCCCATCGGCGGCGTGGCGGCGTTCCATCTCGACGAGGGCGTCGTGTCGCCCGGCGGCGTCGGCTACGACATCAACTGCGGCGTGCGTCTGCTCGCGTCCGACGTCGACGTCGAGGGCGCGCGGCTGGCTGGCACCAGCAAGGGCCTCGAGCGCACGCGCAAGCTCGTCGACGACTTGTTCGAGGCGATCCCGAGCGGCGTCGGCGAACGCAGCGACGAACGCATCGGTGGCGAGGTGCTGCGCGGCCTGCTCGAAGGCGGCCTCCCCTTCGCGCGCAGCCTCGGCTGGGCCACCGAGCACGACGTCGCGCACGTCGAAGAGCGCGGCGTGATCCGCGGCGCCTCCGCGGACGCCGTGAGCTCGCGCGCGCGCATGCGCGGCGGTCCCCAGCTCGGCACCCTCGGCAGCGGCAACCACTTCGCGGAGATCGGCGTGGTCGATCGCGTGTTCGACGAGGACGCCGCGCGCGCGTTCGGGCTGCGCCTCGGGCAGATCACGCTGATGATCCACTCCGGCTCGCGCGGCCTCGGCCACCAGGTCTGCGTCGACGCGATCACCGAGATGCTCCGGGCGGCCGCGAAGTACGAGATCCCGCTCGTCGATCGCCAGCTCTGCTGCGCGCCCGTGCGGAGCGCAGAGGGCCAGGACTACCTCGCCGCGATGGCCGCCGCAGCGAACTTCGCGTTCGTGAACCGGCAGCTCATGACGAACCTCGCGCGCGACGTCTTCGCGCGTCGCCTCGGCGCGGAGCTGCGCACCGTCTACGACGTCTGCCACAACATCGCGAAGATCGAAGAGCACCTGGTGGACGGCGCGTCGAAGGAGCTGCTCGTGCACCGCAAGGGCGCGACGCGCGCGCTGCCGAAGGATCATCCGCTCGTCCCGGAGGCCTACCGCGACGTCGGTCAACCCGTGATCATCCCGGGCGACATGGGCCGCTATTCGTTCGTGCTCAAAGGCGATTCCCGCAGCGCGGAGACCTTCGGGAGCGCCTGCCACGGCGCGGGCCGTCTGCTCAGCCGCGGCGAAGCCAAACGTCGCTTCGAGCGCTTCGACGTCACGAAGGTGCTCGAAGATCGCGGGGTGATCGTGCGCGGCGCGTCGAAGGAGACGATCGTCGAGGAGATGCCGCAGGCGTACAAGGACGTCGCGGACGTGGTCGACGTGGTCGCGCGCGGCGGCATCGCGTCGAAGGTCGTGCGTATCCGACCGATCGGCTGCGTGAAGGGCTGAAGCGTCTGGAGCCGTCGCGAGGCTTCCGTCGGGAGGCTTCCGTCGCGGGACCTCCGTCGCGGGACCTCCGTCGCGGGACCTCCGTCGCGAGGCTTCCGTCGCAGACTTCAGTCGCGAGGCTTCAACGCGCGCGCGACCGCGTGGAGGAGCTGCTCCCGCGTGAAGGGCTTGTCGAGCAGGATGTCGCCGTCGTTCAAGCCGGTGAGCAGATTGGCGGTGAAGCCCGACATGAAGACGGTGCGGAGCTCGGGCACCCTCGCGCGAAGCTCCGCCGCGAGCGTCGGTCCGTCGAGCGGGGCCATGCGCACGTCGGTCAGCAGAAGATCGAGCTCACCACACACGACCTCCGGCCGCGAGAGACACTCCGTCGGGCTCGCGTCGACGGTGACTCGGTAACCCGCGTCGGTGAGCACGTGCGCGATCCACTCGAGGCTCGCCGCGTTGTCGTCGCAGACCGCGATGCGCTCCCCGTTCCCGCCTTCGAAGACGGCTTCGCTCGATTCTCGCTCGCTCGGTGGCGAGCTCGTTCGATCGACGGGCAGATACACACGGAGCTCGGTGCCGGACTCGGACGTCGTCAATCGCACCGCGCCCGACGCCGCCGACACGATGCCGTAGACGGTGGAGAGGCCGAGGCCGGTGCCGCGCCCGGCGTCCTTGGTCGAGAAAAAGGGCTCGAACACACGCTCGCGGATGGACTCCGCGATGCCGTGCCCGCTGTCGCGCACGGAGATCATCGTGTACTCGCCCGGTGGCAGCACGTCCCCGTACACGCGCGCCTCGGAGGCCTCGAGCGTGCGTAGCCGAAGCTGCAGCGTGCCACCCTCGGGCATCGCGTCGCGCGCGTTCGTCACGAGGTTCAGCGCGATCTGCTCGAGTCGCGAGGGGGCGATGCGAACGGGCGCGATCTCGCCGAGGGCGTCGAGGTCGAAGCGAACGTCGGCCCCGACCACGCGCCGCAAGAGCGGCTCCACCGAGCGCAGCGTCTCGAGCGGCTCGGTGATCGGCGCGCGCTCGTCGGGAGGGCGACCGAAGTCGAGCAGCTCGCGCGTGAGACGCGCCGCCTGCGCGATCGCTTGATCGAGCTCGACCAGGCGGCGGCTCGGCTCGAGCCCCGCGCGCGTCGCCTCGCGTCGCAGCAGCTCGACGTTGCCGTGCATCACCGTGAGCAGGTTGTTGAAGTCGTGCGCGATGCCGCCGGCCATTCGGCCGAGCGCCTCCATCTTGTACGCGTGCCGCGCGTGGGTCTCGCGTGCCTCGAGCGCGAGCGCCATGCCGCACACGTGCGCCGCGACGCGCAGCGTGTCGACCTCCATCGGATGCCACGTGCGCACGACCTCGCACGCGTCGAAGCCGATGAAGCCCCACCAGAACGAGTCCGCGAAGATCGGCTGCACCAGCACCGACTGGATCGCCTGCGACTCCAGCAGCGGCCGCTCGTCCTCGGGAAAGTCGAGCACGTCGCCGACCACGGGTCGCCCGGCGTTCAGCTCCGACACCCAACGCGCGAAGCCCGCCGCCACGAGGTCCATGTCTTGGAGCTCGGGGTTGTCGATCTGCGGCTCCACGCCAGCCGCGCACCACTCGAAACGCTGACGCATCCGCGCGTCGCCGCGCCCTCGCGCGATGTGCTCGAACACGTAGACGCGGCTGACCTCGGTCGCGCGCCCGAGCACCGAGAGCACTTCGGGCATCGCCTCCACGACCGACGGCGACTCGTTCAGCAAGTCGGCGACCCGCGCGACGGCGTCGAGGATGGCTCCCCAGCGCGGCGACACGGGAGACGACGATGCGGACGATTGGGCAACCGACGGCACGGAGTGGGGCGAGTATACGCGCGCGTGTCTGCCGCACCCGTCGAAGGTGGGGCTCTCCCGACAGATTCGGAGCGCCACGACGGAGCGACGTCACCGCCTCGGGAGCATCGCGCTGCGGAGCATCGCGCTGCGGAGCATCGCTCCGTGCGTCGCAGACGCGATCGTTCGCGCTACCGAGGCACTTCGCCGAGCAGCTCGCTCTCGAGCTCCGGGGCTCCGAAACGCGCCCGGGCGTAGGCCACGGCGTCCGCCAAGAAGCCTCTGGCACGATCGCGCACGCGGTCGTCGGCGTCGGGATGGTGCTGGAGCCACGTCGCGAGCGCCGCGTGCATCGGCGTCTCCCGCGCGAGCGCGAGCGCGTCGGGTCTGCGCACGCGAACGAGCGCGACCCCGAGCACCTCGACCGCGAACGCGACGTAGGCCTGCACGCGTTCCGCCGTCTCCGGCAGCGCTCGCGCCGCGACGCAGAGGCGACGACGTGCCCCCGCCAGCGAGGGGGTCGCGCCGAGGTCGACCACCCAGCGGTCGTCGACCCCCGCCCACGCGACCAAGACCTCTTCGAGCGCGTCCGAGATCGCGAGCTCGCGCTCCCAAGCACACGAGATCGCGCCCACGAGCGGCGTCGTAGGTGGCGTCCTCTTCAACCGCGCGACGACCTCGGCCGCGAGCTCGGGTGGCGGATCGGCGAGCACGAGCGCCGGGAGCTCTTCGTCGTCGAAGCCGCCACGCGCGACGTTCGCGTACCACGCGAGGACCTCGGCGCGCGCGGTGCTTTTCGGCCAACGATCGTCGAAGAAGACGTGTCGCAGGCGTGCACGCGCACCTCGATGGGCCGCGATGGCGTGCAGCGGCGCGAGGTCGGGCGGGGGCGAGCCCTTCTTCGCGCGCCGCAAGAGCACGACCTCGAGCCACGGCATCAGCGCCGCCGCGAGCTCGGCGTCCTCCGCGATCCGCGCGAGGGGCAGACACGAGAGCATCGCGTCGTCCACGACGTGTTTGTCGTCGAGCCTCACTGCGAGCGCCGCGCGGACGACCTCGCGATCCGGATGCGCGAGCCCTTCGGCGACCCGAGGCAACCAGGCATCACGCCCGGCGGCCTTGGCCTTCGTGTACGCACGATCCACGAGGCCCATCACGCGCACGCCGTGCGACGCGACGAAAGGCGCGAGCCCCTCCGGCGTGACGAGCGCCGACGCCTCGCGTTCGAGCCAGACGTCCGCCACGGGCTCGGGGTCCGCGAGCGCGTGCGCGAGGCGTGCGGCCGGCTCGAGGGAAGCGAGCCGCTGGACGTAGCGGCGCAGCTCGTCGCGACGCTCCTTCTGCTCGTCGGCTGCGCGCTCTTCCGTGAAGTACGGGCGCGCCACCACCGCGCGGATCGGGTCTTCGGTCGTGCCGAGCTCGAGCATGCGGAGCGCGCGAGCGCGCTCGTCGTCCGAGGGTTCGATCGCCTCACCGTCGTCGAGCGCTTCGAGCACGAGCGCGTCGTCCACGCGATGCACGCCGAAGAGTCGATCCCGCGTGCGCAAGAGCGGTCGCGAAGGCGAGGCGAGCGCGGCCTGGAGACGTGGCAGCTCGGAGATGCGCACCGGCCGCGAGCCGACGAGCGCGTCCCGCAGCGCGCGATGCTCGATCGCGAGCGCGATGGCGAACCAGTCCGAGAGCGGCCCGATGCTCCGCGAGAACGCGCCACCGAAGTCGGGAAACCCGAAGACCAGCGCGTTCGGCTCGAGGAACATCACGCGCTCCTCGTGATCGGGGAGCAGCTCGTGCAGGAACTCGTCGACGAGCGGCGCGACCTCCTTCGCGCGAAAGCGTCGGACTCGGCTCCAGGCGAGCTGCCAGACGGCGTACCACTCCGACGGCGTCGGGGGTGGACCGGGAGGAAGCGGTAGACGGACAGTTTCGGTCGACACGACGGGTTCTCATCCGAGCAGGAGATCGCGAAGGTGCGCACGCATCGCTTCGAGCGTCGGGGGTCGGACCGCGCTCGCACCTCGCCGCGGAGAGCCGTCCAGCGCCGTCGAGAGCTCGAAGAGCGCGTCCTTCCAAGGAGCTGCCATCTCGGCAGACTACGCGACGCCGAACGCAATCTTCCGGCGTTTCGCGGACCGCGCTCGGGAACCTGGCCGCTCGCGCGCGGTCCAGGCACGCTGTGCGCTTCGTGAGGACGTCGTGGCTCGCCGTGTGGGTGTTGATGTCTCTCGCGCGCGTTCGTGCGCAGGAGCCGACGGACGCGCCCCCGGAAGCCGCTGGCGCGACGCTCCCGGACGACGCGGCGGTGCAGGAGGCCTTGCGAACCCTCGGCGCCGCGAGCGACGAGGACGACCCGCTCGGCGTGGGCGACGTGGGGACCCTGCGCGACGTGCAGGTGCGCGCGCCGAGGACCGAACGAACGGAGGCGCTGCAGGTGCCGCCGGTGGTCGGCGAGGTGCTCACCGCGATCCCCGGGGTGCGCGAGACGAGCCACCGCGTCGACGTGCGCTGGGTGCAGGGGCTCGCGCTGGTGCGCGAAGAGATCGTGCTGCACTCCACCGCCGATCACGTGGCCGAGGCACGCGTGCGGCTTCCGCGACCGGAGGGCGCGTGGCTGGCGTCTCTCGAGGTGTGCGTCGACGATCGATGCGGCGCGGCGGAGCCCGACGCGAGCACGAGCTACGACGCGGCGTGGATCCGAGCGGCGCTCGAGCCGCGCGACGCGCCGGGCGCACGGTCGAGCTCGACCACTGGCGCCCCCGGGCGCACCATGGCGGCCGCTTCGGACACCGCGAACGTCCCGTTCTTCGCCGCCGACGCCCACGTCGACGAGCGCGGACCGGCGTTCTCGATCCACGTCGCGCCGATCGAGCCCGGTCGCGCGCGCACCGTGCGCGTCGCGTGGGCGGCGCCGCTCTCCGTGGTCGGCGGGATCGCACGTCTCACGATCCCCGCGCGCGGCAACGATCTACGCGCGAGCGCGGCCCGGGTGAGCTTCGAACCGGGCGACGTGCTCGCGCCGACGCTTCAGGGAACGTCGACGGAGGCCGCGATCGAGATCGACCCGTGGACGCCGATCACGCTGAGCGGTCGGCTCCCGTCGGGAGCGCTCCGAGCGAGCGCGACCTCGTTCGCCTGCGGTCGCGCGCGCTGCGTCCAGGTGTACGCGGCGGCCGGCTCGCGCGAAGGCGCGCGCGAGGACGTCGCGCTGCTGATCGACGTCTCGCCCTCGAGCTTCGGTCCCGCGCGCGGTCGGCTCACGCCCGCGCTCACGTCGCTGCTCGCCGCGCTGCCGGGAGGCTCCGAGGTGCGCGCGTGGGCCTTCGCAGCGCGCGCAGAGTCGCTGGTCGACGCGCCCACGCGACCGACCGAGATTCCGTTCGCGGCGTTGGCGGGCGCGACGTCGCACGAGCTCGGATCGTCCACGCGGCTCGACGTCGCGCTGCGAGCGCTCGGAGACGCGCGCGGTGTGCACGCGATCGTGCTCGGCGACGGAGGGCTGACGGAGGGACCTCACCTCGACGCGGCGATCGCGGAGGCCGCCCGTCGCGGGCAGCGGCTCTCCGTGCTCTCGCTCGTCGAACGACCGGTGCACCCGCGGCTCGTGAGCGCGGTGGAGCGGCTCGGTGGTCGCGTCCTCGTGGTGCCGAGCGCGCTCTTCGAAGGGTCGGCGGCGGCGAGCCTCGACGGTCACGTCGCGACCCTCTTCGCGCCGAGCGTCGGCCACGCGCAGCTCGGTCGGGCGGACCTCGGGGAGCTGCGCGCGGGTGCGGCGCTGCGGCACGTGGGTGTGGCGTCGCGCGGCGCGCGCGTGCGGGTGGGTCGGTTGGAGGTCCCGGTGCGCGAAGCGAACGACGTGGGGCTTCGTGCCGCGCTCGCCGCATTGGGTCGCGCGCACGCCGGAGAACCGACACGCCTCGCGCTGGCGCCCGAGCTCGAGGAAGAGGTCGCATGCGACGCGCTGACGCGTGCGGTGAGCGCGCCGTCGACCCGCGTCGATCCGTGGATGTCGACCGACACGCGAAGCTGCGCGCTGCCGACCGCACCCCCTCCGACGCCCTCGACCCTCGGCCGCGGGATCCCGGCCGAGACCGTGCTCTCGATGCTTCGTCGTCGCGTCGTCCCCGTCGCGCGCGGCTGCTTTCGTCGCGACCGTGCGGGGCGCGAGGACTACGCGACGCGCGCGGTGTTCGAGCTGCGCCTGACCGATCGTGAGGTCGCGGCGGCGGACGTGGTCGGCGAGATCGACGACGAGCTGCGCGAGTGCCTGCTACACGCGGTGGATGGGCTGGAGGTGCCGGCCTACGACGGGACGATCGTGGTGCGCTACCCGCTCTACACGCGCGCACACGGTCCGTCGCTCACGATCGAGCTGCACCCCGACGTCGCGAGCGTGGTCGATCGGGTGCTGCCGAGTGACGCGCCGGCACGCCCCGTTCCGTGAGTGCGCCGTGACGCGCACGCAATCCTTCACGCGTGTGTCGCACGCAGCGTCCTTCACGCGCGTGACGCGCGGGGGTCTTCGTGGGAGCACCCCTCGACGCTTGCGAGCGTGCTCGAGCCGAGGGAGGCTCCGCGCGCGATGACGCCGACGTTCCGACGCGATCGCTTGACGGGTCAGTGGCGGCTGGTCGCGCCGACCCGCGCGGGGGTGCCTCTCCCGTCGAACCGCGCGATCGATCCGGGGCTTCCGTCGACCGACGGACGCTGCCCGTTCTGTCCCGGCCACGAAGAGGACGCCGGTCGTACCGTCGCGCGTCTGCCGAGCGACGGTCCGTGGGAAGTGCGCGTGGTACGCAACAAATACCCCGCGGTGGTGGCGCGCGAATCGATCGAGTCGGCCCCGTCGAACGAACCACGCGCGTCGATCGAGCCGAACGACGAACGCGGCGAGGACTCCTCACACGACGACGACGACGACGACACACGGCTCGCGTTCGGCGCGCACGAGGTGGTGGTCGAGACGCGCGCGCACGAAGGCGATCTGCACGAGCTCTCCGTCGAGCACCTCGCGCTCGTGCTGCGAGCCTACCGCGATCGCGTCGCGCACCACGAGGCGAGCGACGCAGCGAGCGTGCTGCTCTTCCGCAACCGCGGGGTTCGCGCGGGGAGCACGCAGGCGCACCCACACGCTCAAGTCGTGGCGTGCTCGGTGGTGCCCACCGAGATCGCGCGACGGGCGAAGCGAGCACGCGCGCACTTCGAGAAGACCGGCGCGCGCCTGATCGACACCGAGCTGCGACGCGCGGACGCGGCGGGACGCGTCGTGCTGCGCGACGACGTCGGCTCGCTCGTGTGTCCACACGCGCCTTCGGGGCCTTACGAGACGTGGCTGATCCCACACCACCACGTCCCGTTCGCGCAGCTCGACGACGACGCGCTGACGTCGCTCGCGCGGCTGCTGCGGCGAAGCGTCGCGCTGACCCTCGAAGCGAGCGGCCGGCGCGCGTGGAATCTGCTCGTGCACCTCCCGCCGCGCGCGCATCGCGACGCACCGTATGCGTTCTGGCACCTGGCAATCGTTCCGCGCGGCGGTCCGGGCGCGGGGCTCGAGCTCGCGTCCGGCACCACCGTGGTCACGGTGGCTCCCGAGGACGCGGCGGCACATCTGCGCACGCTCGCGGGTTGAGCCTCGAGTCACTCGCCCGCGCACACCCCCGCTTCGCACGTCGCGGGACACGCCTCGCGCGCCGTGCTCGAGCTCACCACCACTTGGACGCCCCGCACGTCGCTCGGCACCTCGACCTCCGCGCACCCACGCGCGAACCACCGACACGCCTCGTCGCGCGCTTCGATCTCGAGGCCGTACCGACCGTCCTCGAGCGGCGCGGGCGCGACCGCGCTTCGCTCCCCCGGTGCGAAGCGGTACGCCGCGAGCTCCTCGCCCGAACAGCCGCCCCGCAGCACGCGCGCCTCGATCACGCGCACCTCGTCGCGCAGCGCGATCGACTCGAAGCGGTACTCCCACGCGATCGAGTCCCCGCCGCATCCGAAGAGCACGAGCGCGACCACCAACGACGACCGCGCCGTCACTCGATCACCTCGCGCGGCCGCCCGAGCGCCGTCCGATCGTCGCCACCACGCGTCGCCACGATCGCGACGACCGCGCCAGCGACGAGCACACCACCGATCACGCCGAGCGCGACCGGCCACCGACGACGCCGCGGGGCGCCGACTTCGGGCTCCGGTTCGAGCACGACCGCGCGCTCCGGGGCCACGTAGCGCGGATCGTCCTGAGTCCCCGAGGTCGCGAGCCACGCGCCGCCCGGGCCGATCGCGACGACGAAGTACCTGACCGGCGCGTCCGCACGCACCGCGACACGACCGCTGCGCACGCTCTGCCAACGTCCGACGCCGCCGTCGTGGTGGATCTCGACTGCACGCACGAGCTCGCGCGCGCCTTCGTGCGCGACCTCGATCTCGACTCCTCCCGCGACCCCACGCGCCGCGGCGTGCAGCACGAGCGGGGGTGGCGCCGTGCGTCGCGCGCGTTCGACCAGACGATGAAGGCTCGGCGGATGCCGGCGATCGAGCGTGACGTCCGGCGCGATCGCGAGCAGGAGCCCGACGTCGCTCGCCGCCGCCGCTTCGTCGCGGAGCGCCAGGTGCGCAGTCGCGCGACCGAGGAGCGCGTCGAGCACGTCCTCGCGCTCGAGCCCGTCGCGCGCGTCGAGCACCTCGTCGAACGCGACGACCGCCTCGTCGAAGCGCGCCTCGTCGAGCAGCGCCCGCGCGCGCGAGGACGGCGCTTGGGCACGCGCGCTCGAACAGAGCGTCACGACGAAGAGACCCACGAGACCGACGAAGGCTCGACGCATCGGAGGCCCGGACTGTACCAGGCCGTCTCGGATGGGCTCGCCCCGTTTCGCCTCCGATCGCGACCGCGCCACGAGAGCGTCACCCGACCGTGCGAGCGACGCCGCCGCATGCGCGCGCACGTGTTAGCTTGCTCGCGTGTCCGACCCTGCCTTCGGCGACGAAGGAGACGTCGCGCCGCTGCGCGCGGCGACTCGCTTCGGGCCCTACGTGCTCTGCTACGAGCTCGCGAGCGGCGGCATGGGCGCCGTGTTCCTCGCGAAGGCGGAGGGCCCACGCGGCTTCGAGAAGCTCGTCGCGCTCAAGCGCATCCACCCGCACCTCGCGCGCGACCCACGCTTCGCGACGATGTTCCTCGACGAGGCGCGCATCGCGGCGCGCATCCACCACCCGAACGTCTGCGGCGTGCACGAGTTCGGCGAGGTCGAGGGCGTCTACTACCTCACGATGCCGTATCTCGTGGGTGAGCCTCTGCACCGCGTGCTCCGCGAGGCCGCGCGCACGACCGCCGCGCTCCGCGACGAGCGCCCGTGGATGATCGCGCGGCTCGTGGTCGACGCGTGCGAAGGCCTGCACGCCGCGCACGAGCTCCGTGACGAGGCCGGTCAGCTCCTCGAGGTCGTGCACCGCGACGTGAGCCCGCAGAACCTCTTCGTCGGCTACGACGGAACCGCGCGGGTGCTCGACTTCGGCGTCGCGAGCGCGCGGCATCGCCACTACCAGACCTCGACCGGCGAGGTGAAGGGCAAGTTCGCGTACCTCGCGCCCGAGCAGCTCGAAGGCAAGACCGCGGATCGCCGCGTCGACGTGTGGGCGCTCGGCGTGGTGCTCTGGGAAGGCCTCGCGGGTCAGCGGCTCTTCGCGCGCGAGAACATGGCCGCGAGCGTGCGGGCCGTGAGCCAGGATCCGATCCCGCCGCTCTCGGACTTCGTCGATCTGCCAGACGAGCTTCAGCACGTGGTCGACCGAGCGCTGGCGCGCGATCGCGACGCTCGTTACGCGACCACGCGCGAGATGGGACGCGACCTGCTGCACGCGCTCGCGCGCCATCGCGTGATCGGACCGGCGGACGTGGGCGAGTGGCTCGCGAAGCTCTTCCCGAACGGACGCGCGGAAGGCGAGCGGCTGGTCGAAGAGAGCCGCGTGCTCTCGCTCGACGAGGTCTCGGGCATCGCGCTCACGAGCGGCGGCGCGACGGGCACCATGACGGTGCGGGATGCGGAGTTGAGCGTGGAGGGCGACGCGCACGACCCGCACGCGCACGACCCGCACGAAGAGGCGAGCCAGACGCGCGCGCGGACGAGATCTCGTGCGACCACCGCGAGCGCGCGCAGACGGAGCGACGGCACCGCCGATCCGACCGAAGCGACCCCGCTCGTGACGCCGCGCGCTCGGGCCGCTCACACGCGCACGCGATGGCTCGTGGCCTCGATCGCGGGCGCGCTCGGTCTCGGCGCGGTGACGGTCGTCGCGCTCTCGCTGCGCGCTTCGCCCGAGCCCGCGACGACCGGAACCGCGACCCCACTCGCCTCGACGCCCGACACGAGCGCACGCCCCGCGTCCACGCCCGCCACCGCGACGACCGCCATACCGTCCACGGCCACACCGTCCACCACGGCGCCCGCCGAAGTCGCCTCGGAGCCCGTGCGGTCGACGGCGCTCGTACCCCCTGCGTCGAACGACTCCGATCCGACCGACGCGGACGCAATCGGCGCCGCGCCCGTCGAGCCCGCCGCCCCGAGGAGCACGAGCGACGATTCGACGGAAGCCGCACGCCCCGGGCGCCTGCAGGTCGCGACGCCCGGCGGTTGGGCCCTCGTGTTTCGTGGCCGCGCTCGCCTCGGTGAATCGCCAGGAACGTTCGCGCTGCCCGCCGGAGCACACGAGATCGGCATCCAGCCCTTCGGCGAGGGCCCGATCCGTCGTCGACGCGTCGTCATCCCGTCGGGGGGCACCACGCGCCTTTCGATCCCGATCCGCTGACGCGTGCGGCGGACACCTCGCACCTCTCGGAACGCGCGACTGGAACGCGCGACTCGAACGCGCGGTCGAAAGCAGTGCTCGAACCACCGCTTGTATCTACTCCACGACCGGGGTCCTGCAGTGGTAGGCCTCTGGTCGCGGT
>ERZ761607.2352-NODE-2352-length-20703-cov-4.555986_pt1 | contig 20703 bp, 17 predicted proteins | sample MGYA00511164_ERZ761607 | MGnify/ENA primary metagenome ERZ761607 (study PRJEB28899, sample SAMN02445080) | bioreactor sludge metagenome | biome: EBPR sludge | place: Australia: Brisbane, Thorneside Wastewater Treatment Plant | collected 2011-06-22 ... | reverse complement strand
GCCGAGGGAACCCTGGCCAGAACAGCCTCGCGTTCCGGCGGCGTTGGCGGCACCCCGATGTTCTCCACCATCTTGCGCAGACCCTCGATCTCGGAGCGGAGTTCCATCACCTCGGTGGCGGCGGGAGACGGCGTCGGCTCCATCGCCGGGGCGGGCATGGCGGGTGGCAAGGGTGGTTCCCCCGCGTCGGCTGCATCCACCACGGCAACCGGGGCGACCGGTTCGCTCGACATGGCCACGGTTGTTGGCGGTGCGACCGATGTTTCCGGCGCGGGCGGCAAGGGTTTTTCCAATGAGGGGGCCTCCGGCGCGGTGGCGACGGGAGGCGGAGCAGGCGGACGATGTGCAGCGGGGTCGATGGCCACGGTTTCCCGTTTCTGCCAGAGCGGAAACAGGATGACGAAGACGACCTGCAACAAGACAATCAGGCCGATCGCGGCGAACGAGGTCGCCTGCATTTTACTGAACCGGCGGCGGTGCTTGGGAGGTGCCGCAGAGGATCCGGCCTGGTATTCTATCAGCGTGCGGCCAATCTCGATCCGGTCGCCGGAGCGCAAACGATGCTCCTTCACCGGCTGATCATTCACCAGGACGCGGTTGGTCGCATCGAGATCACGGATGACCGGGCTTCCGCCGCGGCTCTCGATCAGGGCATGGTGGCGCGACACCTCGTCGTCATCGTCAAGGTCGATCTGGCATTCCGGATCGCGCCCGATCAGAACCGCCCCCTGCTGGATGGTCAGCCGCTTGCCCTTGAATTTGCCGTTGATGAACAGAAGCCGGTACATATGCGGGAGGGATGATAACGGATCGTCGGGCATTAGACAAACAAACGGTTGGGGCAAGGCGCAAGATCCCGGGGAACCCAGCCATGGCGACAATCACAGGACCGGAAGGGCGAGCCTCCCCGTGAGCCGCGACCTTCACCCGGATGGCGATCCATCCTGTTCTTGACCCCCGCCCCCCGGTTCGCCCACACTGCGCGCACTATGACGTCAAAATCCGGCAAACTTTTCATGGAGGAACTGGCGGGGCTGTGCAAGCGCCGCGGGTTCATTTTTCAGGCTTCGGAAATCTACGGAGGGCTGAACGGGTTCTGGGACTACGGACCGCTCGGCATCCAGCTCAAGAACAACATCCGCGACGACTGGTGGAAACACATGGTCGAGTGTCCGCCGATCGGCCCCGACGGCGACGCCCTGCAAATCGTCGGTCTTGATTCCGCGATCATCCAGAACCCGAAGACCTGGGTCGCGTCCGGCCACGTGGCGGGGTTCAACGATCCGATGATCGATTGCCGCGCCTGCAAGGCCCGGTTCCGCGCCGACCAGCTCGCCACCTACGAATGCCCGCGCAAGCCCAGCAAGAAGGCGGGCGAACACGCCGACTGCCAGTTGACCGAGCCGCGCGCGTTCAACCTGATGTTCGAGACCTACGTCGGGGCGATTCGCGACGAGGAGGCCAAGGCCTACCTTCGCCCCGAAACCGCGCAGGGCATCTTCCTGAACTACAAGAACGTGCTCGATACGATGCGCGTCAAGGTGCCGTTCGGCATCGCCCAGGTCGGCAAGGCCTTCCGCAACGAGGTCACGCCGCGCAACTTCATCTTCCGTTCACGCGAGTTCGAACAGATGGAGATGGAATGGTTCTGCCATCCCGACGAGTCCCTGCACTGGTACGAGTTCTGGAAGCACCAGCGTATGGCCTGGTGGAAGGGCCTCGGCATCAAGGAGGAGAACCTCCGCTTCCGCGACCACGCGCAGGACGAACTCGCCCACTACTCCAAGGCGTGCGTTGATGTCGAGTACCTGTACCCGTTCACCGCGCCGGATTTCGGCGAACTCGAGGGCGTGGCCCACCGCGGTTGCTTCGACCTGAGCCAGCACCAGGAGCACTCCAGCCAGAAGCTCGAGTACTTCGACCAGGAAAAGAACCAGCGCTTCATCCCGAACGTCATCGAACCGGCATCCGGCCTGACCCGCGCCGTGCTGGTCGTGCTCTGCGAGTCGTTTGCCGAAGAGTGGGTGCCGACCTCTGAACAGGGTGGCGCGCCGGTCCCGGCCGTACCGGGCCAATCCGCCCCGGCCGGTTACGAGGTGCGCGCCCTGCTGCGCTTCCGCCCCAAGCTCGCCCCGGTCAAGGCCGCGGTCTTTCCGCTGCTCAAGAACAAGCCGGAACTGGTGAAGAAGGCGCAGGACGTCTACCAGCTGCTTCGCCCCGAGTTCACGACCTTCTACGACCAGGCTGGCGCGATCGGCCGCCGCTACCGCCGCCAGGATGAGATCGGGACGCCGTTCGGCATCACCATCGACTTCCAGACGCTGGAGGACGGAACGGTCACCTTGCGCGACCGCGACACGATGGCCCAGACCCGGGTCAAGGTCGACGAACTGATCCCGATCATCAGCAAGGCCATCCGAACCTGACCGCACCGCCGCGGTCATGCCACACCTTGCCGGGCCGGTGCCACACGCCAGCCCGGCAAACTTTTCGCTCCTGCCGCATATACAGCGCGGCAGGCTCCGGGTATATTTTAGTAAAATCGCAAACCTCATTTTGGCAAAGAGTTACACCCATCATGAGTCGCGATTTCGGCATCGACAAGCCGCGGGAGATGGTGTGCAATGGCAACGATCTGGCACAAAAAAGAGGCATTATCGCGCGAGGCGAAAAAACCGGTTCATCGATTCGAACCGAGATAAGGCCGGGCCGATCCCCAGGAGATTTTACGCATGAATACGAAGTCCGTGTTGAGGGAATTGGAGCGCGAGCACAAGCAACTGGTCCACGCGATGCGGTTGCCGGATTCGGTGCTGACGCTGGAATCGCGCAGCGAGTACAAGCATTTCGACCTGTCGTTCGCCCGCGAGTTGATTGGCATGGACCAGCCGTGGGGCAGCGAGGATGTGTTTGATCCGAAGAACCGGATCATGACCGAGGTGTTCATGGGGTCGGACGAGGCGAAGCAGTTGTATTACGCCTCGGAGAACGACCTGCTGCGCAAGGTGAAGGAAACCGCGGCGGATCAGGAGCACAAGGGTCCCTACGATATTTTCGAGTCGGTTTTCCCGGTGCGGGTGCGCGGCAACGTGATCCACCTGTTGCGGACCGGCAAGTACCGGATCGCCCCGTTCACCGAGAAGGACCTGAAGGACCTCGCCTTTTTCTGCAACGTTCCGCTCAAGCAGGTGCGCGAGGCGGTGGCCGTGCTGCCGATCTACACCCCGGAGCAGGTGGACGACATGCGGCGGACCTACGGGCGGCTGCGCGACAGCATCAAGCTGGCTTTCCGCGAGCACATCCGGCTGATGGAGATGACGGCGATGCAGTTGCAGAACGAGCGCTTGAGCGCGCTCGGGTCGCTGGCCGAGGGCATGGCCCACCATTTCAACAACCTGCTGTCGATCATCCTCGGCTACTCCTCGATGGTCCTTGACCGGGCCGAGGTGCGGGGCGAGACGTCCGAGGCCATCCGCAAGGTGACCGAAGCGGCCCAGCGCGGACGCCGGTTCACCGAGGAAATCCTGTCACTCTCCGAGTCATTCACCGACGAGGAACCGACGGTGATCTCGCTGCACGAACGTGTGCAAGGAGCACTGACCCTGATGCAAGCGCGCTTGAAGGCAGGCATCCAGCTCACCAGCCAGTTCGCAGCGGAGAACGACCGCGTGGTCGCGCCGCAAGGCATCATCCACCACATTGCCTTCAACGCCATCGCGAATGCCATCGACAGCATGCCGAACGGCGGACGCCTGCTCATCAAATCCGAAAACATCACCACCGAGGAACGCGGTGCCCGGCGCGACTTCGTCCGCCTGACCGTAACCGATTCCGGCCTATTCCCGCTGCGCAAGGGAAAATCCCAGACCGCCGAGGACACCAGCGCCGAGGAGCGGCTGGCTCCCAAACTCGCCAGCCTGCTCGGCCAGGTGGCCAGCCTCGACGGTACCGTGACGGTGAAGTCCGAGAAGGACCAGTCCACCACCCTCGAAATCACCCTGCCCGCCGCCACCGCTGCCGATGAGTCGGCACCGCAGAAACGGATCCGCCGCCGCCTTGCCCCAAGCCGGATCTGGGTTGCCGACGATGATGCGGTCATGCGCGAGATGTGCCAGCGCGTGCTGACCGAGGAACAGCACGAGGTCGAGGAAGTCACCACCGGGCACGAATTCATGTCGCGTTTCGAGAACGAGGAGGAACGCCCGGAACTGCTGATCTACGATTTCAGCATGCCCGACGTGACCGGTCTCGAAGTCTGCCGTTGGCTGCGCGAAAAAGGCCATCGCCTCCCGGTCATCCTGGTCAGTGGGTTCACCCCCGACCACCCCGAGATCAAGAAGACCCTGAAGCTGCGGAAGACCTTCCTGCTCCAGAAACCCTTCTCCTTCCGCGATATGTCCGATCTGGTCACCATCGCGCTGGGTGAAACCCTGATCGAGGAAGCCCCGCTGGTGTAAACGGGAAGCCGGCCGACCGCCGATGCATTCACTTGCGCGGCATGGCCTTGCTTGTTTTTTCTTCTTTTTCACCTATTTTTTTGCGATGGTTTGAGCCCTCTTTTTGGCACCCCGTGAATCTGATCATTCTAGAAGAAACGTTGGTTCTGCTGTTGTTGCTGGTCATGTCCGGCTTTTTCTCCAGCGCGGAGACCATCTTTTTCTCGTTGAACCCGTTACAACTTCGACGGATCAATGAAAAACATCCGGCCATGGGGGCCCGGGTCCACCAGATCGTGGCGAATCCGAACCGGTTGCTATCAACCATCCTGATCGGCAACACCATCGTCAACGTGGCGGCGGCCGCAGTCGGTTTCGCCATCGCCAACAACCTGTTCAAGGGCTATGGCGAAGTGATCGCCATTCCGGTGGTGACGGTCCTGTTGATCCTGTTCGGCGAGGTCGCCCCAAAGAGGATCGGCCTGCATTATGCGGAAACCCTCAGCCTGGTGTACACGCCGATCATGCGCTTCATCACCGTGGTGCTTACCCCGCTTCGCATGTTGCTGGAGCGGATCACCAAGGTATTCGAACCGCTGTTGAGACCGCACGGCAAGTCGTTGAGCAGCGAGGAGTTCGAGACGGTGCTGGAGATCAGCAACGAGGCCGGAGTCTTGAATGCCGATGAACTGGCCATGCTCAAGGCGATCATCCAACTGGAAGATCTTACCGCCAGCCAAGTCATGACACCCCGGGTGGATATCGTCGGCATCGATCTGGGTGACGATACCCTCGCGGCGGCGGATCACCTGGCCAAGGCACGCACCGCCCGGCGCAATTTCCTGGTGGTGTATCGCGACACGATTGATCAGGTCGTCGGATTCCTGAATGTACGCAATTTCCTGCTCGATCCCGACCACAACCTGCAGGCCGCGCTGATCAAGCCCTACTTCGTGCCGGTCAGCATCCCGCTGAACCGGCTGCTTACCCAGTTCCAGAAGGAACAACGCCGAATCGCCATCGTGGTCGATGAATACGGCGGCACGTCCGGCGTGGTTACCCGGGGTGATATCCTCGAGGAAATCACCGGCGAGATCTACCAGGAGCTGAACAAGCCGCGCCCGCTGTTCCAGCCGGCCGGACCGAACCGCTGGCTGGTCGATGCTAATTTCAGCCTTGAGGAATTGAACCGCCGGCTTGACCTCGAGCTCGACAGCGACGGTGGCGACCGGCTGGCCGGATGGATCACCGAACACGCCGGCCATGTGCCCCAGAAGGATGATGTGGTCGAGGCGCAGGGATGCCGGGTGACCGTATTGCAAACCGTTCGCCTGCGCGTCACGCTGGCGATGATCGAAAAACTGGAGACCGTGACCACGGAGGACGTGGAGGACTCACCATGACGGCCCTCGAACTCATCATCATCACGGTCTGCCTGATCGGCTCCGCCTTCTTCTCCGGCATTGAGACCGGTCTGATCTCGATCAACCGCCTGCGCCTGCGCCACCTCGTCCGGCACCAGATCAAGGGTGCGAACATCCTGCAGGATTTCCTCAACAAGCCCGACCACCTGCTCGGGACCACGCTGGTTGGCAACAATATCGTGAACACCGTGCTGTCGATCGTCACGGTCAGTGTCAGCACCCGACTGCTTGGTACGAGCGGATCCTGGATCGGCAGCATCCTTGTTACCGCCGTGCTGCTTGTTTTCTGTGAATACTTGCCCAAGGCCTGGTTCAGCAGCTTCCCCAGCCGCCGCTGCCTTCCCTTTGCCACACCGTTATGCATCATCGGGCGGGTGCTGCATCCACTGAGCCGCATGCTGATGAGTGTGGTGAAATCCTTCACGCCCTTCGTCAAGGAATCCGAAGAAAACACGAACAAGGCTACGATCACCCGTGATGAAGTATTGCACCTGGTCCGCGAAGGCCACAAGGCCGGTGCGCTCTCCAACGACGAAGTGCGGATGATCAAGGGCGTGTTTGAATTGCGCGCGACGGCCTGCTCCGAACTAATGGTGCCGCGCAAGGACATGGTGTACATCCACCAGGACACCAGCGCCGACGACATCCGCATGTTCGCCCGCGCCCAGCAGGTGAGCCAGTTCCCGGTGCTCGACCGCGAAAAGCAGACCTTCGTCGGCATCGTGTACATGGTCGATATCCTGTCCGATCCCACCCCCGGAGGCAAATCGGCCAAGGACTACATGCGGCCCCCGCAGTTGGTCGCCGCGTCCACTCCGGTGGACCACATCCTGCCGCGCATGCGCGTGACCAAGCAGCCCATCGTACTCGTCGCCAACGAGAAGTACGATGTAGTCGGCTTTGTTACCCTCGACATGGTGCTCGAGGAGATCGTGGGAACCTGAAGACGGTTCGGGTGTGGGGTTTCGGGTATCGGGGGCTGAGGGTTTCAGGTTTCAGTGTTCAGGGTTCGGGATAATCCCGGGAAGTGAAGGGATGAGTGCGGCGAGTCCAACCATGGACCAAGGGCGCTGCATTCCCTTTCTCCGTGCGCCTTTGAGGCCTCACTCCCCTCCCCCGACACCAGAAACACGACACCCGACACCTTCCCCCACCTGCTACCGGAACATGAAGTACACCGCGCCGACCAGGCACAGGCCGGCCCAGATGAAGTCCATCTTGAACGGCTGGTTCATGTAGTAGAGGCTGAACGGGATGAAGACCGCGAGGGTGATGACCTCCTGCATGATCTTGAGCTGGCTAAGGTTCAGCGCGGTATAACCGATGCGGTTGGCCGGCACCTGGACCATGTACTCGAAGAAGGCGATGCCCCAGCTGATCAAGGCGGCGAACATCCATGGCTTGTCGCGCAGGTCCTTCAGGTGGGCGTACCAGGCAAAGGTCATGAAGACATTCGACAGGACCAGCAGGGCGGCGGTCTGCAACGTGACAGGCAGGTTCATGGCGATCTCCCGGTTCAGATGGTCAGGCGGTAGGCGACGTAACCGATATAACCGAACAGCAGCACCGCACCTTCCCATCGCTTGAGGACGAAACCGGTGGCGGCGAGCGGGAACAGCAGCACGGCGAAGAACAGCATGGCCCAGGAGTCGATCGTCAGGATGTTCTCCGTGGAGAACGGATGGATGATCCCGGTCAGGCCCATGATGGCCAGGATATTGAAGATGTTTGATCCGACGACGTTGCCAATGGCGATATCGGTGTGGCGTCGGCACGAAGCGACTACCGAGGTGGCCAACTCGGGCAGGCTGGTGCCGACCGCGACGATGGTCAGTCCAATCACCGCCTCGGTCAACCCGAACCAGCGGGCCAGGTCCACCGCACCCCGCACGAACCAGTCGGCCCCGATCACCAGCGCGGCCAGCCCCCCGAGGATCATCATCCCCTCCAGTAAGGCACTGCGTCCCGGTTTGGGCAACTCGGCGCCAGCCTCCGCTTCGACTGCAGCATCCTCGCGCGCGGACAAGCGGAATGTCGCCACGAGGTAGGTGATCAATGCGACCACCAGCAGCAGGCCTTCAAGGCGCGACAGGGAGGCATCCCGCATCATGACCATTGCCACCACGGTCACGCCGACCATCAGAGGAATATCGTACCGCACCAGCTTCGCATGCACCGCCAGCGGGAAGATCAGGGCGGCTATCCCGAGGATTGCCGCGATATTGAAAATGTTGGAGCCGATCACATTGCCGGCGGCCACATCGCCCTGACCAGCCAGGGCCGACTTGATGCTCACCGCCAGCTCCGGTGCACTGGTGCCGAACGCAATCACGGTGAGGCCGACGACCAGCGGGCGGATGTTGAAACGCAAGGCCAGGGCCGCCCCACCCCGCACCAGGAATTCCGCCCCGATGGTCAACACCACCAGTCCAACCACCAACAAGCCAGCCGCGATCATGCAACGCTCCCTGTCCAGCATCTGGACAACGTAACGCACCGGTTCTCCAACCATTGGAAAACGACCGCGCAATCTAGCAGAAGCCCGGCCGGGTACAAGCGGATAGGTGAAACATCCACACCCACGATGACGCCTCGGCCCGACCGGACACGCCGCTCGTGCACGTCCCGGAACGGGGTGGCTACCCGGTGGAGCCGAGTCCGGAGGCGATGGCGTTGATGGACATGAGCAATTGCGGCAGCAGCACCTCCGCCTCCTTGCCGGCGGGGTGACCGAGTGCCTGCGCGACGCGCCAGCGGTGCAGCAAGCGGATCTGGTGGTTGTGCAGCGGGATAAGTGCCTGATGGCGCCGATCAATAAAACGCTGGATATAGGGGCGCTTCTCGGCCAGCCGACCTCCATAGATCTCCTCCAGCACGGCGGTAGTCGTTTCCCGCTCGGTCAGGATCTGCTTCAGCAACCGTTCACCCAGCACCCGGTTCTCGACCAGTCCGGCGTACCGCTCCATCACCTCGGCGGAACTCGTCATCAGCGCGGTAGCGGCATTGCTAATAAGGTTATGCAACGGTGCCCACCGCGCCGGCGTTTCCCGTTTCGCGGCAACCAGCATGGCAAAATCGCCGGGGCGGTCCTGCCGCAACGCACGCAGCGCCGAGCCGACACCATACCAGCCGGGAATCACGAAACGCGCCTGGTTCCAGGCGAAGACCCACGGAATCGCGCGCAGATCGCCAATGGTGCGTTTGCCGCTGCGGCGCGCCGGTCGCGAACCGATACGGCTGGATTCGATGGCATCGAGTGGCGTGGCCTGCGCGAAGAAGTCGATAAACCCATCCATCTCCAGCAAGGCGCGGTATGCAACCATGCTTTGATCAGCCAACCGGTCCATGATGGCCACCAGTTCCGGAGGGTCGCTCCGTCCGGCCAGGTCGGCTACCGAGGCGGAGAAGATCCCGGCCGTAAGGAGCTCCAGATGGTGGGCTGCCGTGACCACGTTGGCGTACTTTTGGGAAATGGTCTCCCCTTGTTCCGTGAGCCGGAGATCGCTTCCGATGGTGCCGGGAGGCAGCGCGCGCACGAAGCGGTGGGTCGGTCCGGCCCCGCGTCCGATCGTGCCACCGCGCCCATGAAAGAAGCGGATCCGAACCCCGTGACGCACGGCCACCTCGGCCAACTGGCACTGCACGCGGTTCAGGCTCCAGGTGCTGGCTACGATCCCACCATCCTTGCCGCTGTCACTGTAACCGATCATCACCTGCAACACCCGTTCACCGCGTGGCCCGGCACGGAAAGCCAGACTCCGTTGAACGACATGATGGGAAAGGTATTCCTCGATGATTCCCGGCGCGCGTCGAAGATCCTCGATCGTTTCAAATAGAGGAACCACTTCCAATGGACAGAACACGCCCTGCCCGTCGCGCTCCAGCAATCCGCTATCGCGCGCGAGCACATACACGGCAAGCAGATCCTCGACGCTGCGCGTCATGCTGATGATCAAGGCACCGAGTCCTTCGCTGCCATAACGGGCTCGATGACGGGCCAGGACCTGATAGACATCCAGTACCGCGCGCGCCTCGTGACCCTCGACGTCCTTCAGCGCGCTGAACGGACGGCGGGTGGCCAGCTCATCCTCCAGCAACCGGCGGCGACGGTTATTCGGCCAATCGGGGTAGGTCGCGGCATCCTCGATCCCCGCGCAGGCCAACAGTTGCGCAAGGGCGCGGTCGTGAAAGGCACTGTTCTGCCGCACATCCAGGTTAGCCAAGCCAAAACCGAAGGTTTTCACCAGGGTGATGACCGGTTCCACGTCGACGCGGGCCAAACGCGGCGAACCACCCTGCTGAAGTGCCTGGTGCAGGGCGCGGAGCTCGGCGACGAGGTCGGCAGACGAAGCAAAGTGCCATGGCGCGGTTGAGTCGGCCATCGGCAGTGCCGCGCGCAGCAAATTCACAAATTGCCGCCAGGGCTCCTCGGGGCTTCGACTGATCGCCTCGTGACCGGCTTCGCCCAGCAACGCGGCAAGGCGGGAGCGGTGTTCCTCCAGCAGGGGTGGAGGCGTCTGGCGACGCTCGGAAAGGCTCAGGCTGCTGGCTAGCTGCGCCAGGGCATCATCAATCAATTTCAACGAGGATCGGCGGAAGATCTGCAGGGTTTCCTCGGTAACGGGAGCCGTCACGCCGGGATGCCCATCGCGATCACCGCCCACCCAGTCGCCAAACCGGAGTTGCGGTAAATGGTCCGGGCCAGCAACAAGCATCGGGTCGAACCCCGCACGTTGCCACGCCGAGCGAAGCCTGCCGGTGGTCCAGGAGAGCACTGCGGGAAACACATGCTCAAGGTAATGCAACACCAGGCGCCGTTCATCAGCCAACGATGGCTTTTCGAGAAAAATCTCCCCGGTGCGCCACAACCGCTCCAAACAGGCTTTCGCGCGGTCCTGGAGTGCGCTGCGCTCGGCCTCGCTCCACATCGTGTTTTCGAGCTCAACCAGCAACCGGTAGAGCACCCGGTGGTGTTCGAGTACGGTCTGGCGTTTCGCTTCGGTGGGATGCGCGGTAAGCACCGGTTCGATGCGCACCTCCGACAGGAGCGAGGCCAACCGCTCGGGCGGAATACCCGTGGCGGCACCACGCTGGAGAACCTGGTCCCAGGATCCGGGATCGTCGGCCAACTTCCCTTCGTGCTCGTAGGCGCGGCGTCGTTGCGCAACCGCATTCTCTTCAGCCTGATTCAGCAATTGGAGTGATATGGAGAAGGCCTGGACACACGCCTCGGAGATCGCTTCAGGGAATATGGCATCCGGATCCGTACCGCCAGGCATGGACCAAGGCAGAGTTCGCGCAACATCAACAGCCCCGACATCCTCCAGGACCTCCCGGAAGGCATCCATCAGGAAACGAAGGGACGTTTCGGTTTTCTTGAACATTTCCAACATGGAGCACCTCGACCGCATTTCCACATTCCGGCACAAGACGTGTTTAATCCCGCCGCCAGAATGGCAACCTTCGCCAGACAATAATCAGGCCCGTAGTACGATCAAGCGAAACCGGCTGCGAATCGTCCCGAGGCCCTGCCACGGCGCATCCACTGACCATGGAGAATCGTACAAGGGTGTTCCGTGCGTCTTACCGCCAACAGGACCGTGTGCCTCCGATACGGCAGGGAGCCGCTTGAGGATCAGCGGCGAACCCTGTCCACATGTGCTTTTCAAGGCCCCCCCATGACATGCCCAGCCACATCAAGGTGGCAATTACCTTCACCCGCGAGACGAATGGCATCCAGCACAACCGCCGACTCCCATGCCTATAGCGTGGCGACAGCTTATGGGAACACCAATCGGTCAGCCACCAGCGCGAAGCGGTGGTGACCACACCGGGCATGTAACGAACGGCGCTACGGATCAGGAGGCGTCCGGCCTGGCAGCGTGTTGATCGCGCAGGTCATCGATAAACCATTCCTCCACATGGCGGCGGGCCCATGGGGTTTTGCGCAGGAAGGTCAAACTCGACTTGATGCTCGGATCATACGTGAAACAGCGCACCGGGACGCGGTACGCCATTTCCTCCCACCCGTACCGCTCCACCAGGGTGGTTACGATGTGCTCGAGGGTGATGCCGTGCAGCGGATCCCGGGGATTGTACGCAGGTTGGGTCATGGGAGGCTTTATGCGGCGATCCCCCGCGCCGATCAATCCCAAAGAAGAACGCGTCGGATCACTCCGGCAACAACGGGGCGAGCACCGTCTCGCCCGGAGACGGAATGGATCATGCTGCGGTCTTGAAATAGCCTTCGCGACGGAGGGCATCGCCTTTCGCGGCATGATATTCGCAGTAGATCAGGTCGAACGGCCGACGGGGCGCGGTCGCGTCGGATTGTCCATGGATGTGCTCCGTTAACCTGCGATGGAGGTCGGTGGTGAATCCGATGTAGAGGAGTCCGTCTTGTTGGCTCTTGAGGACGTAGACGCAGTAGGGAAGCTTCTTCATCTGCGCTGGCTTTTTTTTCTCTAGCGTCACGCTGGCACGGTGCAGTAGAGCCCAAAGCGGCTCACTGCACCGTTGGCCATGAAGTAGAACCTCGAGGCTGTGCCATGAAGTGAACCGAGCCGCTTCGGCGAGGTTCTACTTCATGGCACCCCCAACCGGATTCGAACCGGTGTTACCAGGATGAGAACCTGGTGTCCTAGGCCTCTAGACGATGGGGGCGCAAGAGGGAGCGGTAATTAAGCAGAATTGCCGGATATTGGCAAGTTGAAGATAACAAAACAGGGCATGATCCCGGAGGACCATGCCCTGTGGCCAACGAAACGGTCGGGGCCTACGCCAGCTTGGCGCGGGCGATGCCGACGATCTTGGTGAAGCCTTCCGGATCGTGGATGGCGATCTCGGACAGCATCTTGCGGTTCAGGGTGACGCCAGCCTTGATGACGCCTTCCATGAAACGGCTGTAGGTGATGTTGTTGAGCTTGCAGGCCGCGGACAGGCGCTGGATCCACATTCCACGGTAGTCGCGCTTCTTGGCGCGGCGGTGCTCGAAGCTCATCTTCATCGCACGATCCACCGATTCGGTGGCGGTGCGGAACAGGCGGCTGCGGCCACCGTAGAAACCGGAGGCCTGCTCTAAACGACGTTTACGGCGGCGACGGCTCGCCGGGGCATTGGTTGCGCGTGACATGGTGTTTCTCCTCTATCCTGATCAGGCCAGGACGGCCCTGATCTGCTTTTCGAATTCCGGGGCAACCATCGCGCCCTTGCGGAGGTTGCGTTTACGGCTGCGCGACTTGCTGCCCAGCAGGTGACGGCGGCCTACTTTACCGCGCTTGACCCGGCCGGAAGCCGTTTTCTTAAACCGTTTGGCGACAGACTTTTTCGTTTTCTTCTTGGGCATGATGTATTCCTTCCCGGCACCCTGGCCGGGCCTTCAAGTTAATCCCGCCCCGCTGCCCGCGGGGAGAAAAGGCGTTACTATGTAGGGGATTGCCCCGGAAACGTCCAGCTTTTTTTGCAGACGCCCGGTCCCCGTAAGAATCCCGATCCTACTTGCCGCGGGCGGTGGCCGGCCGGGGGTTGATCAGGACGGACAGGAAGCGGCCGAGTTTCTGGGGTTCGCGGTCGGCCACGGCGATGTCCGCCACGTCCGCCACCACCCGCCGTACCACTTCGTAGCCGAGCTCCTGGTGGGCATTTTCACGGCCACGGAACATCAGCGAGACCTTGACCCGGTGCCCTTCCCCAAGGAAGTCGCGGATGTGCCGCAACTTGGTCTGGTAGTCATGCTCCTCCACGTTGGTGTGGTACTTGACTTCCTTGACCTTGGTGTTGGACTGGTTCTTCTTGGACTGCTTTTCCTTCTTGGCCTGTTCAAACTTGAACTTGCCGTAGTCCATCACCCGGCACACCGGGGGCTGGGCCTGCGGGGAGATCTCGACGAGATCAAGACCGCGCTGCTGGGCGAGGTTCAGGGCCTCGCGGGTGGGAACGACGCCGACCTGCGAGCCATCGACATCCACACAACGGACCTCGGGAACGCGGATCTGGTGATTGATTCTGGTGAAATTACGAATAACGACCTCCGACCTTACGCTTGTGTACCTGCCGGCGCGGCGACCCGGGCCACCACGGTCTGCCCGCGGGTGGATTCCTCGGTTCGCAACTGCGCCATGAACTGCTCCAACGACATGACCCCGATATCGCCCGACACCTTGCCGCGCACCGCGACCTGGCCGGCCTCCTGCTCCTTCGCCCCGACGACCAGCATGTAGGGGATCTTCTGCAACTGGGCGTTGCGGATCTTCGCCCCGATCTTCTCGTTGCGGTCGTCGACGGTAACCCGGAAGTCGGCGGCCCGCAACGTCTCGGCGAGCTGCCGGGCATAGCCCTCCTGGTTCTCCGTCAGGGTGAGGATCCGCACCTGCTCGGCAGCCAGCCAGACCGGGAAGGCGCCGATGTAGTGCTCGGTGAGAATGCCGAAGAAACGTTCGATGCTGCCGAACAACGCCCGGTGGATCATGTAGGGGCGGTGTTCCTTGTTGTCGTCGCCGACATAGGTCAGGTCAAACCGCTCGGGCAGGTTGAAATCGAACTGGATCGTCGTCATCTGCCACTCGCGGCCGATGGCGTCACGCACCTTCATGTCGATCTTGGGCCCGTAGAACGCGCCGCCGCCCTCGTCGACCTCGTACGGGATGCCTTCCAACTGGAGGGCCTTCTCGAGCGAGGCGGTGGCGTCCGCCCAGTGCTGCTCCTCGCCGACCGATTTGGCCGGGCGGGTGGCCAGGTAGGCGGTGATGTCCTCGAACCCGAAGGTGCGCCAGATGTTGATGGCGAACTTGATGACGCGGATGATCTCCGACTCCATCTGTTCGGCCGTGCAGAACAGGTGGGCATCGTCCTGGGTGAAACCGCGCACCCGCAGCAGGCCGTGCAGCACGCCCGCCTTCTCGTACCGGTACACCGTGCCGAGTTCGGCCCAGCGCAGCGGGAGGTCGCGGTAGGAGCGCTTCTGCGCCTTGTAGATCTCGATGTGGAACGGGCAGTTCATCGGCTTGATGAAATACTCGTTCTCGTCGATCTTCATCGGCGCGTACATGCTTTCCTTGTAGAAGCCGAGGTGCCCCGAGGTCTCCCACAACGCGGAGCGGCCGCAATGCGGGGTGTACAGCATGTCGTAACCGCCGCGGAAATGCTCCTTGCGCCAGTAATCCTCGATCAGGCAGCGGATGCGCGCACCCTTGGGATGCCAGTGGATCAGGCCCGGACCGACCTCCTCCTGGATGCTGAACAGGTCGAGCTCCTTGCCGAGCTTGCGGTGGTCGCGGAGCTTGGCCTCCTCGAGCTGTTTGAGGTAGACATTGAGCTGCTTCTCGTTGAGCTGCGCGGTGCCATACAGGCGCTGCAGCATCGGATTGGTTTCCTTGCCGCGGTAGTAGGATCCGGCGACGTTGAGCAGCTTGAAGGCCTTGATCTTGCCGGTGGATTCCACGTGCGGGCCGCGGCAGAGGTCGAGGAATTCGCCGTTCCGGTAGAAGGTGATGGCTTCCCCCTCGGGAATGTCGGCCAGGCGCTCGATCTTGAACTTCTGCCCCTTGGCCTTGATCAACTGCTCGGCCTCGGCGCGGGAGACCTCCATCCGCTCGAAGGGCTGGTCCTCGGCGATGATCTTGGCCATCTCGGCCTCGATCGCCGCGAAATCCTCGGGGGTGAACCGGTGCGGCAGGTCGAAATCGTAGTAGAACCCATCCTCGGTCGGGGGGCCGATGTCCAACTGAACATCGGGATACAGGCGGCAGACAGCGGTGGCCAGGACATGCGCGGCACTGTGGCGCATTTTGTACAAGTCGCTCGATGGATCAACTTTCATTCGATTTGGTCTTCGCAGTCTCCAAGTCCGGTCGCCGGACCCTGTTTCGTGATAGGGGGCGAATAATCGACCATGACCCGTGGATTATCAAGGATTTTTGTGCAGAAGGGGCAGGAACTTCGATCCGCCCGTATGGCACGGCAACCCTCGCCCGCCGCAGCGGGCCGACGGGATCCGCGTTACCGCCCCGGCCGGTCGTCAGTCGGCGACGGCCGCAGCCTGCGCGGTGTTCCAGTTCTGGGCGGCTACTTGCCCCTGGCGGGCGTAATCGATCGCCTCGCCGAGGACCCGCGCCGCTTCCTGCGGGGCGTGGAAGCCCATCGAGTTTTCCGCGGCGATGAAGTCGAGCCGCCACTGGGCCTTGCGCTGCAACTCGAGGGCGGCGTGGAGCTGTTCCGGCGTGGCCCCCTCGGCCTTGGCCTTGACCACGGCATCGATCAGGTCGACGATCGCCGCCCCGCCCCGCTGGAGCAGGTTGTGGTTGCGCTCCTGGATCAGATCGACCCGCGCAAGGATCTCCTGTTCCGGGACGTGGTGGCAGGTCTGGCAGGCCCGGTTGACGTTGAGCAGCGGGCTGCGCACCCAGTGGTCGGAAACTTTCGTGGCCCCCTCCCGCATGTACGGCATGTGGCAGTCGGCGCACGAGACCCCGCTGCGGGCATGGATGCCCTGGCTCCACAGCTCGAATTCGGGATGCTGGGCCTTGAGGATCTCGGCACCGGTCTCGGCATGGACATAGTCGAAGAACCGCTTGCCGTCCTCGAAGGTGGTCTCGTTCCAGTGCTGCTCGGTCTGCTCGGCGGTCAGGCCCTTGCTCCATGGAAACTCGAGCGGCATCTTGGTCGCGCAGTAGTACTCGACATGGCACTGGCCGCACACGAAGGAACGCATCTCCTGGCGGCTGCCGTCGGCGTTGGGATCGTAGGGAACCTCCTTGCCGCCCTGTCGCCAGAGCTCGATCGACGGGATGTGCGGGGTGGGCACGCCGGAGTTGGCGAGGGCCTGGATGCCCTCGATGAAGCCGGGCCGGGTGACCCGCAACTGCATGGTGTCCGGATCATGGCAATCGACACACGACACCGGATGGGCATGGCCCATCTCGTGCATCTTGGCGTTCAGGTCCTTGTAGGAAAACTTGAAACTCTCCTTGAACCCCTTCATCGCATCGCCGTCGCCCAACTCCCGGTACACCGGCATGATCGAGGCATGGCAGTGCAGGCACGACCCGGACTGCGGCTTGCTGAGGCGCTCGGTGTTCTCCTGGTCCTCGAGCATGTAGGCGTGGCCGCGGCGGTCGCGGTAATCGATGGAGAAGGCATACCCGAGGAACATCCGCTTCAGCCACGGGTCGCGCTCGATCTTCTGGTCGGGCAGCGCCTCGCTGCCGCCATGGCCGCCGAACCGCGTGCGGGTCGAGATCGCGGTGCGCAGATACGAGTCGTACTGCTTGGGCCAGTTCCGTCCCCACAGGGCGGGATCGGTGGTGTCCTCGTTGACCTCCTGGACCCGCACGTACGGGGTCTTCGCCTCGCTCTTGCGCTCGAAGATGTTGACCAACAGGCCGGTGACCACCGCGGTGGCCGTGATGGTGACGAGCAACAACAAGCCGACCACCACGCGGGTCATGCCGGACTGGGGGGATGCGGTTTTCATAACGGCTCCTTCATTTCCTTGAGGGTTTCGCGGCCACCGAGACCGGCCCGGGAACCGTGGCCGACGGTGGCGTGGCAGTGGACGCAGCGGATCGAATCCGGATCGGTGGTGGATCCCGCCACCTGCTCGTGCACGAAGTCGCCATGGCAGGAGAGGCAGTTGTCCTGCAGGATCTGGCTGTTCTTGGGCTTGATCATGATCGGCTCATGAAAGTCCTGGAAGGTGAATCCCTTGGAGTGGTGGTAGCCGTTCTCCGCCTTGGCGATGTACTTGCCGATGAAACCGTGCGGCAGGTGGCAGTCGACGCATTTCGCCACCGCATGATGGCTGGACTTCTGCCACGAATCATACTGCGGCTGCATGATGTGGCAATTGGCGCACGCCGCCGGATTGGTGCTGAAGTACGACAAGCCCTCCGCGTACCGGAAGGTGTATCCGCCTACACCGGCGAGGACGCCGAAGGCCACGACGAGGATCGCAACCCGACGGTCCACCCCACCCTGCCGCTGTGCAGGTGTCGTCATGGCTTTAGACTAGTCCCGGCGTTGAACATCGACAATCCTTAAATCCCCGGTCTGGTCAGAAGGTGTACTGAAGTGAAACATACAGGAAATTGATATCGTCCGATGGACCGGACTCCTCGATGAAATCACCGGCGAAGAACCGGCTGTAGCCCGCCGCCGCGGTGGTGGCGCGGTCGAACTTGTAGGTGAGCGTGACATCGACCTCGGATCCAATCTCGCGCGACGTGCCGGCATCGGCCTTGCGCAGGACGCCACCGCCCACGTTGTAGACGGCATCGCCGGTCTCGGCGCGGTGGAAGATGTGGTGATCGAGGCGCAGCTGCAGCACCTTCTCCACCGGCCAGAAGGACACGCCCTGGCTGAAATCGGTGACGTTCTGGCGGCCGAGCACGTCGATGTAGCCGAGGTAGGCATGGCCGAGCGGGAACAGCTGGTGGAAGGTCCCGACGGTGCCGTCGTCCGGATCGCTATCGCCGCTGGCGTAGTCATACCCGAGATACACGCGCGGCTTCATCGCGACATCGACCAGGGTGTAGCCGGCCTCGATGGCGGCGAACCAGGCCTCGATGTCGCGCTCCCCGGCATCGCCGAATTGCCACCCGCCCTCGGCATCGTACTCCACCCCGGTTAGCGGACAGGATCCGTTGATCCGTGCCCCGGCGGTGGTCCGTTCCTCGTCGCCGTCGGCCAGGCCGTCGCGGTCGAGGCGGAGCAGGTACAGGTCATAGGAAAGCTTCCAGTCCGGCACGGCATGGACGGCGTACACGCCGTAGAAGGCCTGGTCGTCGTCCGGCTCGTTGAAATCGTACTTCTCGATGGCGACCGGGCGGGTGGCGAAGGCATCGACCCGCCACGCCTCGTTTTTCGTGATGATACGCGCACCGTCCCAGGTTCGGCGCGTGTTGGACCAGTCGAGCGGACTGACCAGTCGCTGGGCGCCGTAGGACAACTCCTGCCGCCCGAGCCGAAGGGTGGCAGACCACGCGCCCAGCTCCTGCCGCAGGTCCACGAACCCGTTCTGCAGATCGAGCTCATCGACATCGAGGGTGCGGCGTCCGCCCGGCAGGTCGCGGTCGGTCGCGGTGGCGCTCTTGCCCTCGACGAACACCCGCACCGACGGACCAAGCTGGAGATCGCCGTGCAGGCGCACGCGGAACAACAGGAAATCGTCATCCAACCCCGGCGTGAAGTTGAACGATTCCCACGACTCCCACCGCACCCGTCCCTGACCGCCCAGGCTCAGGAACATCGACCCGTCGTCGTTGAGCGGGATGTGCTTGAAGCCCGGGGTCGTATCCTTGTAGGCCGCCGCATTTTCCTCGTAGCGGAGATTCTGGATAGCCGGGGGTGCGGACTGTGCGACCGGGCCGAGCAGGGCGAGGGCCGCGAGGCGGAGGACCAGGGGGGACGGGATGTTCATGTCATGACTCCTTCAGGGTAGGCGGACACCACGGCAACGGAACGATGGAATCAAACGAGGACGGATTGGCTTGCCAGCACCCGCGGAACATAGGCGCAGGTCGGATCGGAGGCATCAAGGTCGCCGGTCAGCGCGAAGGCGCGGGCCCGCGATCCGCCGCCACACACTGCGAGGAACTCGCAGGAGGCGCACTTGCCTTTCAGGCGCGAGGGGTCTTTCAATTGCCGGAAGACCGGGTGTTCGCGGTAGATATCGATCACCGAGGTATCGCGGACATTGCCGCATTCCATCGGAAGGAATCCGCTGGGGCAGACATTCCCGAGGTGATCCACGAAACAGAATCCGTTGCCGGCGTGCACCACCTTCTTCGAGAAGAAACACTTGCCGATGGCGGCCTGGTCCGTGTCACCCTCCTGCCGGGCGACGAAACGGCGGTAGGTCTGGCCTTCGGTGATCTTGATGATGAAGTTCACCCGCTTGGACAGGGCGTGGATCCTGCCGTAGAGTTCCTCGATCTGGTCGGCGGAGCAACCTTCCAGCGCGGAGCCGCGGCCGGTCGGGACGAGCAGGAAAACCTCCCAGAAGACGATGCCGAGGCTTTCCACGAGGTTCGCGATGGCATCGAACCGGTCGAGCTTCCAGGCGCCGAACACCGTGTTGGTCTGGAGCGGGATGCCCAGTTCGCGCGCCCAGGCTGCGCCTTGCATCGCCTTGGCGAACGAGCCTTCGACGCGGCGAAAATCATCGTGCTCGGCCGCGGTGGCACCGTCGATGCTGATAGCGATCTGGTGGATGCCCGCCTCCTTGATCGACACCAACCGCTCGCGGGTCAGCCGGTCGGTCGTCGCGGGGATCGTACCCACCCGCAAACCGGCACCGCGGGCATAACGGACGAGGTCCTCGAGGTCCTCGCGCTGGAACGGATCACCGCCGGTGAAGATGATCAACGGCGTGCCCATCTTCGCCACGTCATCAATCAACCGGAACCCTTCCGCCGTGGAAAGCTCACGCGGATCGCGGCGGTTTTCCGCGGAAGCGCGGCAGTGGCGGCAGGCCAATTCGCACGAACGCGTCACTTCCCAGATCAGCAGCAGCGGGGCTTGGGTAAAGTCCAGGTCGCGTTTCATGTCAGTTCCATCCTAGGTTGCGTTCATTCGCGTGACGACCCGATTCCCGGCTCGGGGATTCCCCCACCCTGGTTGAGCGGAGGCGTTACTTCGGGAAAAAGGATATGGACGGCGGCCACCAGCGGATCAAGATCACCACCCAGTCCCTCGTGCCGGTACGCCACCTGACCGCCTGCATCCAGCAGGATGATCAGGTTGGAATGGGCGATGTTGCCGTCCGGTTCGCGGCGGTAACGGATGCCCAGCGCAGCGGCCAGTTCGCGCACCGTGGCTTCATCGCCATGCAGCAGATGCCAGGCCGC
>ERZ761607.2351-NODE-2351-length-20711-cov-8.177914_pt1 | contig 20711 bp, 17 predicted proteins | sample MGYA00511164_ERZ761607 | MGnify/ENA primary metagenome ERZ761607 (study PRJEB28899, sample SAMN02445080) | bioreactor sludge metagenome | biome: EBPR sludge | place: Australia: Brisbane, Thorneside Wastewater Treatment Plant | collected 2011-06-22 ... | reverse complement strand
TGGCGGAGCGGCCGGCGGCGCCAGCCACCAGTCGTCGGGGATGAGCATCTCGCCGGATTCGGCGGCGGGCGCCGGGGGCGCTTCGGGCGCCGTCGGGAGAGGGGATTCGGTTTCAGCGCGGGACGAGGTCGGTGGAGCAGCCTCGGCCGCCGCCGGTTCCGGAGTTGGCGGCGTGGGCAGGGGCGGCGGCGCTCCAGCCGCCAGTTCTGGTGGTTCGAAAAAGGCCCGGTCCGGGGTGAGCGGGTCGGGCGGCGGCTCGGTGGCCACGGCGCCCTTGGCGGGGCGTCCACCGGGGGGCTGGAGATTCAGATGATCGGGTTCCTCGGCCAGCAGGTCGGCGAAGGACGGCTGGTCCGGGGCGGCCAGGCCGCCACCCAAACTGGCCACGCCGACGGCGGGCAAGCCTCGCGGCGCCAGCACGACATCGGTAATGGGGCCTGCCGGTTCGGTTTCCGTCAGTTCCTCCGCGCCGGGAATCAGGCTCGCTTCGATTTCGTATTCGCCCAGAACGAAGTGGTCGCCGTCCCTGAGCCGGATCGTCTGATTGCGCGGGATACGCTGTTCGGAGTCGTTGAGGAACGTGCCGTTGGTGCTGGTGTCGGTGAGGAAGTACCCGCCGTCCTGGTAATGGACGACGCAGTGATTGCTGGATAGGATGCGCTCCGGATCCTGCAGGATCCAGCCATTCTGCGCCGCGCGGCCGATGCTGAGGGAGCCGCGGTCCAGAATCTTGCCAGTTTCCTGACCAGGAGAAAGCCGCTGAAAGCTAGTGATGGTCAATTTCAGGGGCATGACGCGATGTCCGTTGACAGGGAAGCCGCTTTGCGCGCTGACGCGAAACTCCTCGAACCGGAGGTGTCGGATTATTCGCAACGCAGTCTATACCGCCCGCGCAATCGCGCCAAGCGGGGCTATACTGTGAACCACTCGCAACCGAACCAGGCGTGCAACGATGAGTGTGATTGACATCGAGGAGTTGCTCGGCGAGATCGCCGCCGCCGCGCCCTGCGGCGAGGATCTCGAATACGACCCGGCCTTTGCCGAGATGGAGAAGCTGGCGCAGGAAACGCCGGAACGCCAATACGGCGACACCATCATTCCGGCGGAGCCGCCCGACTGGCGCGGCGTCCGAAAGACGGCGCTGGCCCTGTTCGAACGCACCCGGGATTTGCGGGTGGCGGTGTGTCTGACGCGCGCTCTGCTGCAGGTCGATGGCTTGGTCGGCTTCGCCGACGGCTTGGCCCTGGTGGATGGCTTGATCGAACGGTATTGGGACGATGTCTACCCCCGGCTCGATCCCGATGACGACAACGATCCGACCCTGCGGATCAACACCATCGTGGCGTTGTGCGATCCGGAAGCTACCCTGCGGGCCTTGCGGGAAACGCCGTTGGTCAGTTCGCGCGTGCTGGGACGATTCAGCCTGCGCGATATCCAGATCGCCGCTGGCGTGTTGACCCCGGTGACGACCGACAACCAGGCGGAGCCGCCGACCCAGGCCAAGATCGATGGTGCATTTCAGGAGGTCGGTCCGGAGAACGCGCGGACCGTCGCGGCGGCGGTGGCGGAGGCCATGGCGCGGGCCGAACGGATCGAAGCCCAGTTGACCGATCGGATCGGCGTGACCCAGGCGCCGGACCTGAGCGCGCTGGTTGGGGTGCTGAAGGAAATTCGGCAGGCGTTGGCCGAACAATTGCAACAGCAGGGCGCGGGTCCAGCCGGCGAGGCGTCGGCGGACGAACCCGCGGATGCGGGTTCGTCCGAAGCCGCCGGCAGCGGACAGCGGCTGGTGGTGGGTGAAATCACCAGCCGTGAAGAGGCGATGCGGATGCTGGACAAGATTTGCGAGTACTTTCATCGCCACGAACCTTCCAGCCCCGTGCCTTTTTTGTTGAAACGCGCCAGGAGCCTGGTGACCAAGGACTTCATGGCGATTTTGAACGATCTCGCGCCCGGCGGAACCGAGCAGGCGACCCTGATTTTCGGTATTCAAGGCGAGAATGCCGACTAGCGACTATACTCCAAAGTAGTTGACTGATGAGCTAGGTTACCGCTGGGTAGCCGCCATGGCGTGATTCGAGTGAGATGAGGAGATATTCCGATGGCGATGAGCAGTCAGAAGTTTATTGCTCGCAACCGGGCGCCGCGCGTGCAAATCGAGTACGACGTCGAGGTGTACGGTTCGCAGAAAAAAGTCCAGTTGCCCTTCGTGATGGGCGTGATGGCCGATCTGTCCGGCAAGCCGGTCGACCCGCTGGCGCCGGTGGCCGACCGCAAGTTTCTCGAGATCGACGTGGACAACTTCGACAGCCGCATGAAGGCGATGAAACCGCGGGCGGCGTTCCGGGTGCCCAACACCCTGACGGGTGAAGGCGAATTGAGCGTGGATCTGACTTTCGAAAGCATGGACGATTTTTCCCCGGCCGCCGTGGCGCGCAAGGTCGACTCCTTGAACCGTTTGCTCCAGGCCCGCCAGCAACTGACCAACTTGATGACTTACATGGACGGCAAAACCGGCGCCGAGGACCTGATCGCCAAGGTCTTGAACGATCCGAGCCTGTTGCAGGCGCTGGCGACGGCGCCCAAGCCCCAGGAACCCGCGACGCCCGCCGCCGAGGAGTGATGAACCATGGCCGAAACCAGTCCAAGCGCCCAGGCTCAGCCTGAAATCCAGACGCTGGAAGCCAGCGACTTTTCCTCGCTGTTGCAACGAGAGTTCAAGCCCAAGTCCGATCAGGCCAGGGAGGCGGTCGAAAACGCGGTCAAGACCCTGGCCGAGCAGGCGTTGCAGTACACGCCGCTGATTTCGAAGGACGTGCTCAAATCGATCGAGTCGATGATCGCGGCCATCGACCGCAAGCTGACGGAACAGGTTAACCTGGTCATCCACCATCCGGATTTCCAGCAACTCGAAAGCGCCTGGCGCGGTCTGCACTACCTCGTCAACAACACCGAAACCGACGAGATGCTGAAAATCCGGGTGATGAACATCTCCAAGAACGAGTTGCGCAAGACACTGCGGAAGTTCAAGGGCACCGCCTGGGATCAGAGTCCGCTGTTCAAGAAGGTCTACGAGGAAGAGTACGGCCAGTTTGGCGGCGAGCCGTTCGGATGTCTGGTGGGCGATTACTATTTCGACCACAGTCCGCCGGATGTGGAGTTGCTGCGCGAGATGTCCCAGGTCGCCGCCGCGTCGCATACCCCGTTCATCGCCGCCGCCGCGCCCACGGTCATGCAAATGGATTCCTGGCAGGAGCTGAGCAACCCGCGCGACCTGACCAAGATTTTCCAGACGCCGGAATACGCCGCGTGGCGATCGCTGCGCGAGTCCGAGGATTCCCGCTACATCGGCCTGGCGATGCCGCGATTTCTGGCGCGGCGGCCTTACGGCGCGAAATCCGATCCCATCGAGGAGTTCGATTTCGAGGAAGACGTGGAAGGCGCCGATCACCACAAGTACACCTGGGCCAATTCGGCCTACGCGATGGCGACCAACATCACTCGGGCCTTCAAGCTGTATGGCTGGTGCACCCGAATTCGCGGCATCGAGTCCGGCGGGGCGGTGGAATTCCTGCCGACCCACACCTTTCCCACCGACGATGGCGGCGTGGACATGAAGTGTCCGACCGAGATCGCCATCAGCGACCGGCGCGAGGCGGAGCTGGCCAAAAACGGCTTCATGCCGCTGATTCACAAGAAAAACAGCGACTTCGCCGCTTTCATCGGCGCGCAGTCGCTGCAGAAACCCACCGAGTACGACGATCCGGACGCGACCGCCAACGCCAACCTGTCGGCCCGGCTGCCGTATCTGTTCGCGGTGTGCCGATTCGCGCACTATCTGAAATGCATGGTGCGCGACAAGATCGGCTCGTTCAAGGAGCGGGAATCGCTCGAACGCTGGTTGCAGGAGTGGATTTACAACTACGTGGACGGCAATCCCGCCATTTCCAGCGAGGAAACCAAGGCGATGAAACCCCTGGCGGCCGCCGAGGTGGTGGTGCAGGAAGTGGAGGGCAATCCAGGTTACTACACCTCGAAGTTTTTCCTGCGCCCGCATTACCAGTTGGAAGGCCTTACCGTGTCGCTGCGGCTGGTGTCCAAGTTGCCCTCGGTCAAGGGCGCCTGATCCGACGCGGTTGGACGGGCCAGAGTGGGTGGACAGGAAGCCCATTCTGGTCCGGCGGACGGTCTACTAATAAAATAGCCTTTTAAAACAATAAATTGATTTTGGCATATGATGTGCTATATCTGTAAGCGACGACGGAACTAGCAGTCTTTCGCGCCTCGGACCAGGTTGCGAGAGCGCCGTTGATCGAAGCGACGGGTTGAACCGTTCCCAATGTTTGCACCACATGCGAGGAAACAACGATGGCTGACTCATTTCTGAAGATTGGCGACGTGAAGGGCGAGTGCAAGGATTTCGAATTCAAGGAATGGATCGAAGTGCTGAGCTGGTCCTGGGGCGCGTCGCAAATGGGCACCGCCGGCCACGGCACCGGCTTGGGCGCCAGCAAGGTGAATATGCAGGATTTCCACTTCACCATGCATTTTTGCGGGGCGTCGCCGGTACTGTTTCTGTCGTGCGCCTCGGGCCACCACTATCCGGACGCAACGCTGGTCATGCGCAAGCCGACCGGCAAGGAAGGCGGCCAGGCGAAATTCCTGGAGTTCAAATTCAAGGATGTCATGGTCAGCAGCTACCAGACCGGCGGTGCCGGCGAGGGTTTGCCGGTCGAGAGTCTGTCCCTGAACTTTACCTCGGTGACGCAGGAATACTTCACCCAGGATGAGAAGGGCGCGACCAAGTCGGCGGGCAAGTCGGGCTGGGATGTCAAGACCAACAAGAAGATGTAACCGCGGAAGCGGGATGGTTCCCGGTTGCGATCCAACTCCGCGCGTTCGAAAGACCCGATGGGTCCGGATGCGCGGTGTTTTCTTCATCTTCTGAAAGATTAGGGAAGGTGCCGCATGATGCCAGCCGAGCAGAGTCTACGCGAAGGACGGGTGCGAGACGCCCTGGCCGAATTGCAGGCCCAAGTGCGCAAGGAGCCCGCCAACGCCAAATATCGTGTTTTTTTGTTTCAACTGCTAGCGGTGCTGGGGCAGTGGGAGCGGGCGTTGAACCAGTTGAACGTGCTGAGCGAGATGGACGCCTCATCGCTGCCGATGGCGCAGACCTATCGCGAAGCCATCCGTTGCGAACTGGTGCGGGCGGACGTTTTCGCGGGCCGGCGCTCGCCGCTGGTGTTCGGCGATCCCGCGCCCTGGGTGGCGTTGCTGCTGGAAGCCGTGCGACTGACTGCCGAAGGTCACGCCGCCCAAGCCCAGAGGGTGCGCGACCAGGCCTTTGAAACGGCACCGGCGACGGCGGGAACGCTGGATGGCCAACCGTTCGCCTGGCTGGCCGATGCCGACCCCCGGCTGGGACCGATGCTCGAAGCCATCGTCAACGGTCGTTATTACTGGATTCCGTTCCAGCGGATTCGGACCATTGTATTGGAGCAACCCGCCGATCTGCGGGATTATGTCTGGATGCCGGCGCGGTTCACCTGGGCCAATGGTGGCGAAACCGTCGGCCTGATCCCAGCGCGCTATCCCGGTTCCGAGGCCAGCGCCGATTCACTGGTGCAGCTGGGACGCAAGACCGAATGGCTGGAAGGTGAGGCGGACGTCTGTCGGGGACTGGGCCAGCGGATGTTGGCGACCGATCAGGGCGAGTATCCTGTGCTGGACATTCGGCGCATCGAGTTGAATGTCGAGGAAAGCCCGGTGGAGAACATAGTTGCCGAGGCTGACGGCGGCGATGGCTGAACTGACGCCGAAGGAGCGGTTACAACCCTCGCTGCTGGATCGCCTGACCGATGACGAACCGGATCGCCAGCAGGAATCCCGGGAGCAGCGGGTGCTGTCCATGAACCGATTGCGCGAGAGCGTTCTGCGCGACTTGGCGTGGCTGTTCAACGCCACCCGGATGGTGGATGACGAAGACATCGAACATTATCCCTGCGCCGCTCGATCGGTGATCAATTATGGACTACCGCCACTGTCGGGCGTCACGGCCCGCAGCCTGGACTTGAACGAGCTGGAGCGGAACTTGCGCCAGGCGATCACCGATTTCGAGCCGCGGATTTATCGCAACTCGCTGCGCGTCCATGCGGCGCTGACCGAGGAGCGCATGAGCCACAATGCCCTGACCTTCGAAATCGAAGGCGACTTGTGGGCGCAGCCAATTCCGCTGCAATTGTATCTGAAGACCGAAATTGATCTGGAAAGCGGCCAGGTCAAGGTCGAGGAATCCAGCCGGGCCCGGGAGCGCTGATGGACCCACGCCTGCTTGAGTATTACAACCGCGAATTGCAGCACCTGCGCGAGCTGGGCGGTGAATTCGCCCGGGAATTTCCCAAGATCGCCGGCCGACTGGGGTTGGAAGGGTTCGAATGCGCTGATCCGTATGTCGAACGCCTGCTGGAGGGGTTTGGATTCCTGGCGGCGCGGGTGCAACTCAAGATGGACGCTGAGTTTCCTCGCTTTACCCAGCACCTGCTGGAAATCATCTATCCGCATTATCTGGCGCCGACGCCGTCGATGGCGGTGGTCCAGTTCCGGCCCGATCCGACCGAGGGTGCGTTGGAAAAAGGTTTTACCGTTCCCCGAGGTGGCGAACTGCGCGGCATTCTGGGGAAGGGCGAGCAGACGCCATGCGAATACCGGACCGCGCACGATATTACGCTTTGGCCACTGGAACTGGTTGAGGCCCAGTATTTCGCGGGCCGGGAACCCGTGGCGCAGTTGGAGCCGGCGGATCTGGTCCAGGTGCGGGCCGGAGTTCGGCTGCGCCTGCGCGCCACGTTGCCGGATTTGCCCATCGGTAAACTGGCGCTGGATCGCCTGGAACTGTTCCTGAATGGTGGCGATGCCCTGCCGGGGCGGCTTTACGAGCAATTGCTGGCGAATGCCGTACTGATGGTTGTCCGGCCAGGCGAGCGGCCGGCGCCCTGGTACGAGAAAATCCCGGCGAGCGCGATCCGGCGGCGAGGCTTTGAGAACGAGGATGCCTTGCTGTCCTGTCCGCCGCCGTCCTTCCACGGCTACCGGTTGCTGCACGAATATTTCGCTTTTCCGCAGCGCTATCTGTTCGTGGAACTGAGCGGGCTGGGGCCGGCTGTCCGACGCTGCGCCGGCCGTGAGCTGGAGGTGCTCATCCTGTTCAACCGGGCCGATCCGGCACTGGAGAGCGCGGTGACCGCCGCCCATTTCGCGCTGTTCTGCACGCCCGCCGTCAACTTGTTTCCCAAACGGGCCGACCGCATTCACCTGAGCGATCAGGTGGCCGAGCATCATGTGGTGGTGGATCGCACCCGACCGATGGATTTTGAGGTGGCCCAGGTTACCGGCGTCACCGGCATCGGCGCGGAGAACGAAGAACAGGATTTTCTGCCGTTCTACGCCAGCTACGACCGGCTGAGCCAGCGTGACCAACGTTCGTTCTACACGGTGCATCGCCTGCCGCGCCGGCTGTCCGACCGTCAGCGGCGCCACGGGCCGCGCTCCAGCTATGTCGGCAGCGAAACCTATCTGGCGCTGGTGGACGCCGACGAAACGCCCTATCGCGGCAGCCTGCGGCAACTGGCGGTCACGGCTTTATGCACCAATCGCGATTTGCCGCTGCACATGCCGGTCGGCCGTGGCGACACGGATTTCAACCTGGCGTCCGGAGCGCCGGTCGAGTCGGTGCGTTGTCTGGCCGGCCCCACGGCGCCGCGGCCGTCCCCGGCCCACGGCGATACCGCCTGGCGGCTGATCAGCCATCTTGCCTTGAACTATCTGTCGCTCGCCGACAGCGACGCCCGCCAGGGCGCGGCGGCTTTGCGGGAGTTGCTGGCGCTCTATGGCGAGTTGGCCGACGCCACCGTGCGCAAGCAAATCGATGGCGTGTGCTCCATTCACGCCACGCCGATCACCCGGCGGGCGCCGATTCCCGGCCCCATCGCCTTCGCCCGTGGTTTGGAAGTGGCGGTCACCCTGGACGAGGGCGCGTTCGAGGGGGTGGGCGGCTTTATTCTGGGCGCGGTGCTGGAGCAGTTCTTCGCCAAGTACACGTCCATCAACTCCTTTACCGAAACGGTCGTCAAATCGACCGAACGGGGCGAGATCATGCGATGGCCAGCCCGGATCGGACGGCGGCATACGCTGTAGAGTTGTTCGAGGCGTTGCGGCGCGCGCCTTACGCCTTTCATTTCTTCCAGGCGTTACGGCGGTTGGAGTGTCTGTACCGCGACCGGCCGCGGCTGGGCAAGTCGACGCAACTGATCGATGACCCGCTGCGGTTGGCGCAGGAGCCTTCGCTGGCTTTCGCCCCAGCCACGCTGGCAGTGTTCGTTCCAGGCGACGAGGGTAAACCGCCCCGGCTGTCCGAGTACTTTCTGGGGCTGTTTGGTCCGCATGGGCCGTTGCCGATCCATCTGACCGAGTACGCCCGCGACCGCTGGCGCAATCATGGCGACCGCACCTTCGTTTGGTTCGCCGATGTCTTTCATCACCGGATGCTGTGTCTGTTCTATCGGGCCTGGGCCGATACCCAGCCGACGGTCAGTTTCGACCGGCCGGAGACGGACCGCTTCAACGTTTATGTCGGCGCTTCGTTCGGTTTGGGGATGCCGGCGCTGTGGAACCGGGACGCGGTTCCGGATCTGGCCAAGTTCCATTACGCCGGTCGGCTGGCCAACCAGACCCGTAATCCCGAGGGTTTGCAGGCGATTCTGGCGGACTTCTTCAGGCTATCGGTGGTGATTGAAACGTTTGTCGGTCATTGGCTACCGCTGGCCGAGGCCAGTCGCTGCCGGCTGGGTGAAACGCCGGCGACTGGTCAGCTCGGGATGACGGCGGTGATCGGCGAACGGGTCTGGGATTGTCAGTACAAGTTCCGCATCGTCATGGGACCGATGGGGTTGGCCGAATTCCAGCGGTTTCTGCCTGGCAGCGACAGTCTGCGGCGGTTGGTGGCCTGGGTGCGCAATTACATCGGCGAGGAGCTGCTGTGGGATTTCAACCCGATTTTGAAGAAAGAAGAAGTGCCGCCGCTGGTGTTGGGCGAGGGAACCCGGCTGGGCTGGACCACTTGGCTGACCACTCGACCATTGGGCCGCGATGCCGACGATTTGAAACTGGATGCGATGACCTACTGCGAATGAAAAAGGTCTTGGTTTTTTGAAGTTGGCGTCGTGGAGCAGGAAATGAAGGTGCTTTTCAATGAATTCTCGGGGAAATATTTTTTAGGCGCCTTGATACGGCTAGATCCTAAAATGTCCGCTGTTGTGCAAGCGATGCTTGGCTGTCGATTTAATCACTGAGGATGAATGTTATGAAGTTGAGAATCAGCGCCCTATTTCTCGGCGTCTCCATCATGGCAAGCAGTCTTTCCTTTGCGGCTTCCGATGGTTCCGCGCTCTGGATCGCTCAATGTATCGCGGATAACAAGGATGAGAAAGCATCCGCCTCGGTTGTACAAAAATATTGCGAGTGTATGAACAGCCAGATGAGTAGTAACGAAATGCAATCCATCAGCCAGTGGGAGGAAACTCATCCCAAGGAAAGAAAGGAGTGCGAAACTTATGCGGGTTGGAAATAGATGAAAGCCTTCAACTTGAATCGGCCTGTAAGGAAAAAATCATGCGAAAGATAATAATGGTTCCAATCAGTATCCTGGTCGCCTGCGGTGCTGTTTATACGGCGGGAAGCGCGGAAAATCCACCAGTGGCGGCCGCCCCGCCGACCGCTTCGACAGCTCCGGCGGGTCCGACGACAACTCCGGCGGCGGCTCCGACGACAACTCCGGCGGCGGTTCCGACGACAACTCCGGCGGCGGCTCCGACGACAACTCCGGCGGCGGCTCCGACGACAACTCCGGCGGCGGCTCCGGCGGCGGCTCCGGCGGCAGTTCTCAACCTCAGCGGAAAATGGTTGTCCAACCTTATTGGCGATGTAGCCATTGAACAGAAAGACAACAAGATCACGGCTACTTACCAGTACACTGAGGATAACGTCACCTATGATGGAAAGATCGAGGGTCTTATCAAGGATAAACTGATCCAGGCTAAATGGTGGGCGCGTCCAAAGGTCGGTAGCGGAGAAGAAAGTCGAGGCGATCTGGAATGGAAAATTGCCGACGATGGCAAGATGTTAGTCGGCTGGTATCGTGAAGAAGGTGAGAAAGAGAAGTATGACCTGAACCTTCAACGATGACTTTCCCTGGGAACGGAAGCGATTTTGAGTTGCGTGAGTGGGTTGTCGTTGCTTGAGCAACCCACTCATCGATTGATCCGCCTAATGGGCGCTTTGTATCGAAGACCGCTGTCGGCTGTCGTGGATGATCCATCGGTTCAGCGGGGCGCGGTCTTTAGTTGAGCAAAATTTGGCTCTTCAACGGTTTTTGTAGCGTTAACTTCCTCAAGCCAAGCTCCAGCTTGTCAAACCGACTGGAAGTCGGGTTCGCGCCATTGAAAATTATTGATGCGTCGCGTTCTTGGCTGGCCCCTGCTTGACTGGCTCCACAAAAACCGTCGAAGAACCAATTTTTCATGATTTGAGGAGCCCGAATCCATGGCCGAAATCAGTCGCGTTGCTCTGTTCGGAAAGCTGAACAGCCTGGGCTACAAAGCCATCGAAAGCGCCACCGTGTTTTGCAAGCTGCGGGGCAATCCCTACGTGGAACTGGTGCATTGGCTGCACCAGATTCTGCAATTGCCGGATTCCGACCTGCATCGGGCGATCCAGCAGTTCAGCCTGAATCCCTCCCGGCTGGCCAAGGATTTTACCGAGGCGCTGGACCGTCTGCCGCGCGGCGCGACCGCGATTTCCGATCTGTCCGCTCATGTGGACGCGGCGGTGAAGGAAGCCTGGGTTTACGCCACGCTGATGTTCAGCGATTCGCAGGTGCGCACCGGGCATTTGCTGATCGGGATGCTCAAGACGCCGGATTTGCGCAACGCGCTGCTGGCGATCTCTCGCGAGTTCGACAAGATCAAGTTGGATACACTGACCGAGCGGTTCGCCGACATCGTCGCCGCTTCACCGGAATCCGGGTTGCGCGCCTCGGATGGATCCCAGGTCGGCGGCGGCGCGGCGCCCGGCGAAGCCAGCGAGGCGATGGCGCCGCCGCAGATGGGCAAGCAAGAGGCGCTCCAGCGCTTTTCGGTCGATCTTACCGATCGGGCGCGCAAGGGCGAACTGGACCCCATCGTCGGCCGCGACGAAGAAATCCGCCAGATCGTCGATATCCTGATGCGCCGCCGCCAGAACAACCCGATCCTGACCGGCGAGGCCGGTGTCGGCAAGACCGCCGTCGTGGAAGGTTTCGCCCAGCGCATCGCTTCGGGCGATGTCCCGCCCCCGCTCAAGGACGTGACCCTGCGGGTGCTGGACGTGGGGTTGTTGCAGGCCGGCGCCAGCATGAAGGGCGAGTTCGAGAACCGGCTGCGGCAGGTGATCGACGAAGTGCAAACCTCGCCCAAGCCGATCATCCTGTTCATCGACGAAGCGCATACCCTGGTCGGCGCGGGCGGCGCGGCGGGCACTGGCGACGCCGCCAACCTGCTTAAGCCTGCCCTGGCGCGCGGCAAGCTGCGCACCATCGCCGCCACCACCTGGGCCGAGTACAAGAAGCATATCGAGAAGGACCCGGCCCTGACCCGCCGCTTCCAGGTCGTTCAGGTCGGTGAGCCGAGCGAGGAGAAGTCCATCCTGATGATGCGCGGCATGGCCTCGACCATGGAACAACACCACCGGGTACAGATTCTCGACGAGGCGCTGGAAGCGGCGGTCAAGCTGTCGCACCGCTACATTCCGGCCCGCCAGTTACCGGACAAGGCGGTCAGCCTGCTGGATACCGCCAGCGCGCGAGTCGCCATCAGCCTGCATGCGACGCCGGCGGAGGTCGAGGATTGCCGCCGCCGGATCGAAGGGCTGAAGACGGAATTGGAAATCATCGGCCGGGAAACGGCGGTCGGCATCGACACCGCCCAACGCCAGGCCGCCGCCACCGAAAAATTACAGGCCGAGGAGGCGCGGTTGGCGGAACTGGACGCCCGCTGGCAAGAGGAAAAGGGATTGGTTGACCAAATTCTCGAACTGCGCGCCAAGCTGCGCGGCGACGGCGGCGCGGTCGAGGCGGGAGCCACGACCGAACCCGATCCGCAACGGCAGACCTGGTTGGCGGAATTGAAGGAACTTCAGACCAAGCTGCACGAACTACAGGGTGAGTCGCCACTGATTTTGCCCAGCGTGGACGCCCAGGCGGTAGCCTCGGTGGTCGCCGACTGGACCGGCATCCCGGTCGGGCGGATGGTCAAGAACGAGGTCGAAACCGTGCTGAGCCTGGCGGACATTCTTAACCGCCGCATCATCGGTCAGCGCCACGCCCTCGACATGGTCGCCCGGCGGATTCAAACCTCCCGCGCCGCGCTGGACAATCCCAACAAGCCCATCGGCGTGTTCATGCTGGCTGGCCCGTCCGGGGTGGGCAAGACCGAAACCGCGCTGGCCTTGGCCGAGGCGCTGTACGGCGGCGAGCAGAACGTCATCACCATCAACATGAGCGAGTTTCAGGAGGCGCATACCGTCTCCACCCTCAAAGGCGCGCCGCCGGGCTACGTCGGTTACGGCGAGGGCGGGGTGCTGACCGAGGCGGTGCGCCGCCGGCCCTACAGCGTGGTGCTGCTGGACGAAGTGGAAAAGGCGCACCACGATGTCCATGAAATCTTCTTCCAGGTGTTCGACAAGGGCTGGATGGAGGACGGTGAAGGACGGCTGATCGACTTCAAGAACACCCTGATTTTGTTGACCACCAACGTCGGCACCGACCTGATCATGGGCATGTGCAAGGACCCGGACCTGCTGCCCGATCCGGAGGGTTTGGGCAAGGCATTGCGCGAGCCCCTGCTCAAGGTATTCCCCCCAGCTTTACTCGGTCGGCTGGTGACCATTCCCTACTATCCGCTGAGCGACGAAATGATCGGCGACATCGTCCGCCTGCAACTGGGTCGGATCACTAAACGGATTCAGGAAAACCACAAGGTCCCGTTCGGCTACGACGACGAAGTGGTGAAGCTGATCGTCAGCCGTTGCACCGAGTTGGAGAGTGGCGGGCGGATGGTGGACGCGATCCTGACCAACACCGTGCTACCGGCGCTTAGCCAGGAATTCCTGACTCGGATGGTGGAAGGGAAACCGGTGGTTCAGGTGCGGGTCGAGGTGCGGGATGGCGATTTCGCCTACGCCTTCGAGTAGCGGCCCATGAATCGTAAACAGCGCCGGGCCGCCGCCAGCCCCTCCGGTCCCGGTGCGAACACGCCCGAAGTTCTGGCGCAAGCCATTCAATTCCATCGGCGGGGGCGGCTGGACGAGGCGGAAAGTCTGTATCGGCGGGCGCTGCGGCGCGATCCGCGTCATGTGGATGCCTTGCACTTCCTGGGCGTGCTGACCTCGCAGCGGGGCCGGCACGCGGAAGCCGCCGAGTTGATTCGCCAGGCGCTGGCGTTGAATCCGCGCTACGCCGACGCCTGGAACAACTTGGGCAACGTGTTGGCGGGGATGGATCGCTGGGACGAAGCGGCCGCCGCTTATCGGAAGACGGTCGAACTGGCGCCCGCCAACCCCAGCGCCCATTGCAATCTGGGTGTGATGTTGTTGCGATCCGACCGGTTCGCGGAGGCCGCCACCGTTTTCCAGCAGGCCATCGCTCTGGCCCCTGGTTTGGCGGAGGCGCATTTCAATCTGAGCAAGGCGCTGCACGCCCAGGGCCAATATGAAGCGGCCATTGCCGCGTATCGGGAAACCCTGCGCCGGCAACCGGTGTATGCGATGGCGTACAAGAATCTGGGCCTGCTGCTCTACAAGCTGAACCGCACCGAGGAAGCCGCCGCGCTATTTCGAGACTGGCTGGCGCGCGATCCGGCCAACCCGGTCGCCCGGCACATGCTGGCGGCGCATTCGGGCCAGGATGCGCCGGAGCGGGCCGCCGATGATTACGTGCAAAATCTGTTCGACGGCATGGCCGATGGGTTCGACGATCACCTGCACCGCCTGGAGTACCGGGCGCCGGAACTGATCGCCCAGGCGGTCGTCGCGGTGGCGGGTCAGCCGGATGGATCGCTGAGCGTATTGGACGCGGGTTGTGGCACCGGGTTGTGCGGGCCGGCATTGCGCCCTTATGCGCGCCATCTGGTCGGGGTCGATCTATCGCCGCGCATGATCGAGCGGGCGCGAACCCGTGGCGATTACGATGATCTGGTCGTGGCTGAGTTGACCGCGTTTCTAGCCGCCCAGGCGGAAGCTTACGATCTGATCGTGTCCGCCGACACTTTGGTTTATTTCGGACGTCTAGAGCCCGTCTTGACCGCCGCCGCCGCCGCCCTGCGCCCAAATGGCTGGCTGGCGTTCACCGTGGAGCGGATCGAGGACGCGGCAACGCCGGACGGTTTCCACCTCGATCCCAGCGGTCGCTATCGCCATGCCGAAACCTATTTGCGGCGCGTGCTGGCTGGGAGCGGCATGATCGTCGAAACCCTGGAGTCCGTGACTTTGCGGCTGGAAGGCGGCCAGCCAGTGGTCGGTTTTCTCGTATCGGCGCGCAAAATGCTTGCCGGGGTGAAGCCGGAGCAGTGCGAGCATGAGGAGGCGCCTTGAGCCACGAGAATCATGACGAACCGTCCGCCGGTTCCAGCGGAGCGCTCGATAACCGTCCGCCGGATGCGCAAATCGCCGAATGGCTGTCCCAGGCCATGGGTTGTCACGGTCGAGGCAATCTGAGCGAGGCGCAAACGCTGTACGAGCGCATCCTCGCTCACCGGCCCAATTATCCAGAGGTCTTGAATTTCCTGGGGGTTCTCCAGCAGCAGCGCGGTCAGTCGGTTCAGGCCGAACTCCTGATCCGCCGGGCCATCGCCAGCGCGCCCGGTTACGCGGCGGCCTATACCAACCTGGGCAACGTCCTGTTGATTCAGGGGCGGCACGAGGACGCCATCGCCGCCTACCGGCAGGCCATCCGCTTCAAACCCGACGAGGTGGAGGCGTGCGTCAATCTGGGCGCGGTGCTGCGGGGCGTGGGGCGGTTGCCGGAAGCGCTCGACGCCTATCAACAGGCCAAAACGTGGCGGCCGGCCGACGCCAACATCCATTATCACCTGGGTTTGATCCTGGCGGATCTGAATCGGCTGGAAGAGGCGATCCAGGCCCAGCGCGCGGCCTTGGGGCACAGTGCCGCTCACCTGGGAGCGGTCAGGGCGCTGGGGACGCTCCTGCATCGGCGGGGCGAGGTGGATGAAGCGCGGCTCGTGTTCGGCAATGCGGTGTTTCAGTTGGGCGAGGCGGAGGAGGCCTTGAAGCTCCTGCAATATTGGCTGCGATTGATGCCGAACGATCCCATCGCCCAGCATCGGTTGGCCGCGTGGTTCAGCGGGGAAACGCCATCACGCGCTTCCGATGGGTATGTGACTTATCTGTTTGACCGTTATGCCGATTGCTTCGACGAACATCTGGTGGAGCAACTCGGTTACCAGGCCCCGGCGGTGATCGGGACGCGGCTGGCCGAAATGCTGGGGACGCCGACCGCCCAGTTCGACGTGCTGGACGCCGGGTGTGGCACCGGGCTGTGTCAGCCGGTGCTGCGGCCCTATGCGCACCGTCTGACCGGAGTGGACTTGTCGCCGCGGATGGTGGACAAAGCGCGCGCGCGGGGTGGTTACGACGAGTTGGCGGTGGCGGAACTGACCGCGTTTCTGAACGAACGACCCGGCGCTTACGATCTGATCGCGTCCGCCGATACCCTGGTTTATTTTGGCGCGCTGGAGTCGGTGCTGACCGCCGCGGCTAGCGCCCTGCGTCCGAGTGGCTGGCTGGCGTTCACGGCGGAGCAAGTCTCGGCGGACCGGGCGCCGGACGGTTATTTTCTCAACAAGAGCGGCCGCTACAGCCATACGGCGGACTACCTGGAGCGGTCGCTGGCGGGCGTCGGTCTGGAACTGTTGGCGCGGACGGACGCCATGCTGCGCCAGGAAGACGACCAACCGGTGACGGGTCATGTCGTGTTGGCCCGCAAACCCGCCGCCGCAGTCGATCAATGACTGGATTCTTGTCGGCGGTGCCGCTATCTTGACGGCCTTTGCGCGTGGCCGATGACGGGTTGGATTGCAGGGCCGCGCGATATTCGCGGAGTTGCTCACTCGGGGGACGGTCTGGATGGTGGAGTTTGATGAGGTGAAGCTGTTGATCGGTGAAATTCTGCAACTGGGCGACCGGGCGCGGGCGTTCGAGTTGGAGACTCCGCTGCTGGGGAGCATCCCGGAATTCGATTCCATGGCGGTGCTGGCCCTGATCCATGCCCTGGAGCAGCAGTTTGGGATTCAGATCGCCGATGACGAGCTCAGCGCCGAAACCTTCGAGACCGTGGGCAGGGTTTATCAATTCGTTCGTGACAAGGTCTTGGCGGCGGCGTGAACGCTTGACCGCTACCGGCGTTCCGCCGGAAACGCCGGAATACCCCTGCCCACCAGCGGTTGCCCACCATGACCGCGCCCGGCGAAACCCGGGTGGCTGCCGGAGCGACCCCGACCAGGGGACCCGTGGACGGGCCGGGCGGATCAGATCCGCATGGACAGCGATTGAAAAACGTCCTCGGTCATGTGTCTCAGCATGCTGAGCGCATCCCAGTCATCCCAGGATTCGTGAATGCGGTCGTTCTTGATGCGGTGAAAGCTCATCCCCGTCACCGAAAGTCGTTGGCCGCTGGGCGCGATGCCCATGAATTCACCCTTGTGGGTGCCGCGGCCAGTCCAGCGCGTGGCGACCTTGTCGCCCTCGGCGAGTTGATCCTGAATTTCAAAGCGGATGTCGGGGGCGGAAAAGTGAAAGAGCATGACGACTTGCTTGAACGCTTCGACGCCGCGCACCACCTCCGGCAGGGTGGCGATATGGCCGATGTACTCGGGCGCGATGATTTCATCGGCGGCATCCAGGTCGCACTGACTCCAGATGACCTCGAAATTGCGCCGGACCAGAGCCTTGTTGCTTTCCAGCGTGTTGTTGTCTGACATCGGCAATCCTCCCTCGGCATAAGATTCCGCCTGACGCGGTGATCGAAACAGCCGTTAGTGTAGTCTCTTCACCAGTGGCCCGTCACGGGGCCGGGCTTGGGATAGCTGCTATAATTTCGCATTGTCAATCAATTGGCTGAGAGAGATCGGATCATGCCACAACCAAGCCCGTCTTATTTTCAGGATGTCGAGCGTTGCGTCGATGAGATTGTCGCCCGGGTCGGCCGGCGCATCGTGCTCGGGATTCCCTTGGGGATCGGCAAGCCCAATCCGCTGGTGAACGCGCTCTACCGGCGGGTGAAGGCGAATCCGGGCCTGTGGCTGAAGATTCTGACCGCGATCACCGTCGAAACCCCCAAGGGTTCCAGCGATCTGGAGCAACGCTTTTTGGAGCCGTTCGTCGAACGGGTGTTCGGCGATTACCCCGATCTGGAGTACGCCGTCGATTTGCGCCAAGGCCAGGTTCCGCCCAACGTCGAGATCGCCGAGTTCTTCTTCAAGCCGGGCGGTTATCTGAACGTGCCGATGCAGCAGCAGAACTACATCAGCACCAACTACACCCATGCCGCCCGGGATATCATGGGCAATGGCGTCAACGTATTGGCCCAGCAGGTCGCCGCGCGCCAGCTCGATGGCGAGGACTGGTTGAGCTTGGGCAGCAATCCGGAAGTGACCCTGGATTTGTTGCCGATGATTGAGGCGGCGCGCCGCCGTGGCCAGCGGATCGTCACCGTCGCTCAGGTCAATCGCGAGATGCCGTTCATGTACAACGACGCCATGGTCCGGCCGTCCACGTTCGACCTGGTGCTCGATCATCCCCGCTACGATTTCCGGCAATTCGGCGCGCCCAACATGCCGGTGGAAAACGCCGACTACCTGCTGGGCTTGCAGGCCAGCGCCCTGATCCGCGACGGCGGCACCCTTCAGATCGGCATCGGCTGCCTGGGTGACGCCATCGTCTATTTCTGTCAGCTGCGGCACCAGCAAAACGCCCTCTATCGGCGGATGTTGTCCGAGATGCGAGTTGTGGAGCAGTGCGGCGAGCTGATCGACCGCGTTGGCGGCGTCGAGCCGTTCGCTCGGGGGCTGTACGGCTCCAGCGAGATGTTCGTCAACGGCTTTCTTTATCTCTATCGGGACGGCATTCTCAAACGCCGGGTTTATGACAGCATTCCCTTGCAGCGCCTGCTCAACGAGGGAGCGATCACCGAGGCGGTCGACGAGCGGACCCTGCGGACGCTGCTGGAACGGGGCGTGATTCCGGCCCGCCTGGGCGAGGAAGAGGTCGAATTTCTGCGCCGGTTTGGGATTTTCACCGACCGAGTGAGCTATCGGGCGGGCGAACTGCTGATTGGCGGGATGACGCCGATTCCGGCCGATCTGGATCGACCGGACAGTTGGGGGGCGGTGGTCGAGCACGGACTGGGCAGTCGCCTCAAGGGCGGCATCGTGATGCACGGCGGTTTCTTCATGGGCCCGAGCAGCTTTTACGAGGCGCTGCGCGCGATGCCCGAGGCCGACAGCCGGCAGATCTGCATGACCACGGTGAGACGGGTCAATCATCTGTACGGTGGGAACGAAGCGTTGGCGGCCTTGCAGCGGCGGGACGCCCGGTTCATCAACACCACCATCATGATGACGTTGCTGGGCGCGGCGGTGTCCGACGGCCTGGAGAGCGGCCAGGTGATCAGCGGGGTGGGCGGTCAGTACAACTTCGTGGCGATGGCTCACGAACTGCCGGACGCCCGCTCCATCCTGATGCTGCGCAGCACCCGCGAGAGCGAGCTGACCGCGAGTTCGAACATCGTCTGGAATTATGGCCACACCACCATCCCGCGCCATTTGCGCGACATCGTGGTGACCGAATACGGCATTGCCGACCTGCGCGGCCGGTCGGACCGGGAGGTGATCGCCGCCCTGCTGAACATCGCCGATTCGCGCTTTCAGCCGGAGCTGCTGGGGAAGGCCAAGCGAGCCGGCAAGCTTCCCCAGGATTACGAGATTCCGGAGCGGCATCGCTACAATACCCCAGGACGGATTCAGGCCCGGTTGAGCCAGTTCAAGCAAATGGGGTTGTGTCCGGACTTTCCACTGGGCACCGATTTTACCGAGGAAGAGATCGTTCTGGGGCGGGTGCTCAAGAACCTCAAGGCGCGGTTCGCGACCAAGGGCGATTTGATGAAGACCGTCGTCAAGGCGATGACGGTGGGGACGCCGCCGGCCGGCGCCCTGCGTTATCTGGCTCGCCTCAAGCTGGATCAGCCGACCGGCCAGAAGGAGAAGATGATTCAGCGGCTCATCGTTTCCGAGTTGATGGCCGACGGCTACGTCTAGAAAGCGATTTCGCGCGGTCCACCAAACGATCCAGCGATTCGGGGCGCGGGTTTCGCTCCGCGCCCCAGTGACTTCCAACGTCGAACCCGTCCGTTCATTCCGGCTGGGCCAGTTCCTCTTCCTCGACGACGGGCGCGGGTTTGACCGCGACAGGTGCTTCAGGCGCGAGCGATTCCGCTTCCGCCTCCGGGGTTTCGGCCGCCAGAGGTTCCTCGGCTTCAAGGGCGGCGACCACGACCGGCTTTGGCGGAGGTTCGGGCCTGAGGATCATCCCGCCCAGCGGCGGCACGGTGATGTTGATGGAGTAGGGTTGCTCCATCCAGGGCCGCTCTTCGGCGATCAACTCGACGCCGCCATTGCCGACGCCGCTGCCCCCATAGAAATGCGAATCGGAATTGAAGATTTCGGTGTAACGGCCCGCGCGCGGCACCCCGATCCGGTAATCGTGGCGCGGCACCGGCGTGAAGCTGACCACGACCACCAGAAAATCGTCGTTTTTCTTGCGCAGATAACTCAGGATGGACTGATCGGCGTCGTGACAGTCGATCCAGCTGAAACCCTGCCATTCAAACTCGTGGTGGTGCAGGGTCGGCTCGCTGTGATAGATCCGATTCAAGTCCTTGACCAGCAGTTGCATCCCCTGATGGAACTGGAACTGGAGCACCCACCAGTCGATGGGGTTGGCGCTGTTCCATTCGTGACCCTGACCGAACTCGGTGCCCATGAAGAGCAGCTTCTTGCCGGGATGAGTGAACATGTAGGTGTACAGCAACCGCAGATTGGCGAAGCGCTGCCATTCGTCGCCCGGCATCTTGTTGATCATCGAGCCCTTGCCATGCACCACCTCGTCGTGCGAGAACGGCAGCATGAAGTTCTCGGTGAAACAGTACAGCATGCTGAAGGTCAGCAGGTCGTGGTGGTACTTGCGGTGGATCGGGTTTTGCGCCATGTAGCGCAGAGTGTCGTTCATCCAGCCCATGTTCCATTTCATGCTGAAACCCAGGCCGCCCAGATAGGTGGGCCGGGTGACCTGCGGCCAGGAGGTCGATTCCTCGGCGATCACCAGCGCGCCGGGATGCTCGCTGTGTACCACGGTGTTGAGTTCGCGCAGGAAGTCGATGGCTTCCAGGTTTTCGCGCCCGCCGTACTTGTTGGGGATCCATTCGCCTTCCTTGCGCGAATAGTCCAGATACAGCATCGAGGCGACCGCGTCCACCCGCAAGCCGTCGAGATGGAATTCCTCGATCCAGTACAGGGCGCTGGACAGCAGGAAATTCTTCACCTCGTAGC
>ERZ761607.2348-NODE-2348-length-20723-cov-7.613460_pt1 | contig 20723 bp, 14 predicted proteins | sample MGYA00511164_ERZ761607 | MGnify/ENA primary metagenome ERZ761607 (study PRJEB28899, sample SAMN02445080) | bioreactor sludge metagenome | biome: EBPR sludge | place: Australia: Brisbane, Thorneside Wastewater Treatment Plant | collected 2011-06-22 ... | reverse complement strand
GTGCCGGCCGCCACCGACGATCTGATGGGCGACTACGAGCCCACGATCATGGAGGACGTGCCCGGGCTCGTGCCGAGCGGGCAGCACGAGGACGATCCGCCGACGCTCGCGCGCGGCGCCGCGCCCACCGCGGCCGCCGACGATCCGACGACGATCCCGCAGCGCCGCAACGCCGTGCCGCCGAGGATCCCAATGCCCGCCGCGCTCGCGGCGAACACGCCGACGCCGGCGGTGAGCGAGGTGCGGAAGCCGCGCGAGTCGCGGCGCACGCCCGCGGGCGGGGTGCCCACGGGACAGGGCGGCGCGTCGATCCTGCAGAAGATCGTCGGGCCGCCGAGCACGCCGATGCCGCGTCCGCCGGCCGCGCGCGGCGCGGGGATGCCGATCTCCGACGGCGTGCCGGGCATGATGCCCGACGCGCAGCCGTCCGGCGCGTCCACCAGCGCCGTCGGTGGGCGCGGCGCGGTGCCGCCGCATGCCGCGCGACCGCCGACGTCGCCGGTCGAGGCGCTCGCCGGCATGACCGCTGGACCGATCGACGCGAGCTACGACGCGCCGACCGCGCCCGACGTGATGGCGGTGCCGCCTCGCCTCCCGCCGCAGCAGCCACCGCCGCAGCCGCCGCAACCGCAGGGGATGCCGCTCACCAGCCCGCACACGCCGCCCGGGATGCCGGCGGCGCCGCATACCCCGCCGGGCCTGCCCGCCCACCTCGCCCCGTACGCGATGGCGCCGGGGCAGGGCGGCTACCCAGGTGCCCAAGGCGGGTACCCGTTCCAGCCGTATCCCGGCGGTCAGCCGCAGAGCTTCACCAAGCAGATGCAGGCGCTCGTCGAGCTCGACGAGATCCCGGCGCACTACAAGCTGGGCTCGCCGGGGCGGAGCTGGCTCCTGCGCGCGCTCCTGGCGCTCGTCATCGTCGCGGGCGGCGTCACCATCGCGCTGCTCATCGTGCGCTCGAGCGAGGAGACCGCGGTCGAGGCGTCCTTGCTCATCGACTCGACGCCGCCCGGCGCCACCGTGACCGTCGACGGCACGGTCCTGCCCGACCTGACGCCGGCGCGCTTCGCGACCGCGCCCGGCGCACGCCACGAGATCGTCGTCGAGCTCGCGGGCCACAAGCCGCACAAGGACGCGGTGCTCGTCCCCGACGGCGGCGGCCAGCTCCGCGTCTTCGCGTTCCTGCCCGCGATCACCGTCCGCCTCCGCATCGTCACCACGCCGCCCGGCGCCGACGTCTACTTCGGCGAGCAGCTGAAGGGCCGGACGCCGCTCGACCTGTCGGACCTGGATCCGGCCTCCGCGCGCGAGATCGAGGTGCGGCTCAAGGACTACCCGCCCGAGAAGCGGACGATCGACTGGGAAGGCAAGACCGAGCAGACCGTCGAGATCCGGCTCAAGAAACCGTAGTACGCTCGGGCCCCATGACGGCTCCGGCACGGCGCGAAGGTATCGTCAGCGAGATCTCCACCCTCCTCGGACGCGGCACCACGTTCGAGGGCAAGCTGACGTTCGAGGGCACGGTCCGCATCGACGGCAAGCTCAAGGGGACGGTGTTCTCCGACGATGTCCTCATCATCGGTGAGGGCGCGACCGTCGAGGCCGACATCGACATCGGCGAGATCATCATCCAGGGCACGCTGGTCGGGAACGTCCACGCCAAGCGCGGCATCGAGGTGCTCGCGCCCGGCCGCGTGAAGGGCGACCTGCACACGCCGTCGCTGCAGATCGAGAAGGGCGTGATCTTCGAGGGTCGGTCGTTCATGGAGGGCATCGTCGCCGGCGCTGGCGGCGGGACCGGCGGCGCCAGGCCCGCGCCCGTCGCGACCGTCGCGGGGACGACGCCCGCGAAGCCCGAGCCGGCCAAGCCGCTCAAGTAGCCCGCCGATACCCGGCGGGCGCCCGGGATGCGGGCGGTGCGCGCGGCGATCCGCTACCATCGCGGGGTGGGGCGCATCGCGGTCGCCGCGTTGATCATCCTCTCGTGCGCGCGTGTGGCGGAGGCCGGACGGGTCGTCGTCGCCGAGACCTACGCCGAGTCCGACCTCGCCGACGAGGCCGGCGCCTTCACGATGCTCCTGCGCGCGTCGCTCGACACGCCGGGCCGCCCCGTCGTCGCCAGCAGCGAGCTGCGGGGCGTCGTCATCGACCTCGACCGCGCCACCGAGGTGATGAAGCAGCTCGACGGTGACGCGGTGATCGCGTGCGACCTCGAGCGCGACGGCACCAGCCTCCGGGTCTCGGTGATCGCGATCGGCCGCGACGGCGAGGTCGCGGCCGCGGGGGCGGTGACCGCCGGCGATGGCGATCTCGTGCGGCTGGTGGCCGAGACCGTGCGGGTCGCCGCGCCGGTCATCGGCGCCGACGCCGCCGTGCCGCAGGTGTCGCTCGGTCAGCTGCGGCCGTTCGTGCGCGCGTCGGCGGCGCTGGCGCGTGGCGACGTCGGGCTCGCGGCGACGCTGCTCGCGTCGGCCGAGTCGATCGTGCCGCTCAAGGTGGCGTCGATCGGGACCACGCTGCGGCCGGGCTGGGCCGGCGCCGCCGTCGATCAGCCGACCGCGGTCACCATCGCGCTCGCCGCCGGCACGCCGCAGGATGTCCTCGACGTCGCCCAGGCCGGGACGCCGCGCGACCACGCGGCGCGCGCCATCGCGGCGATCGCGATCGCCGACACCGACGGCGCGGCCAGCGCGATCGCGAAGGCGGGCAAGGATCCGCTGGCGGCGATCGCGGCGGCGCGCCTGGCCAATCGCAAGGGGCAGGCCGACAAGCTCGCGAGCACGGTCGAGAAGCTGCTCGCGCGGCCGGCGGCGTTCGTGCCCGCGCTCGTGCTCGTCGCCGAGCTGCCCGCCGGGGCGGTGCCGGCCACGCTGGAGGACACGGCGTTGCGGCTGGCGGCGGCCGATCCGGGCCTCACGCGCCTCGCCTCCGTCCTCGGCCTGCGCGCCGCGCAGCGTGGGGGCGGTGACCTGAACGCCGCGCTCGCCGCGCTGCGCGTGGTCGATCTCGACGACAACGAGCTCGGACGCTTGAAGCCGATCGTCGAGCGCGCCGCCGTCGACGGCTCCCGCCCGGCGCTGCGCCTCGCCGCCGAGCTGGCCGCGCGCAAGGGTGATCGCGCTGCCGTCGACGCGGCGGTCAAGCGCTGGCTCGGGGTCGCGGCCGACGAGCCTGCGGCGCAGCTGTTTCGCGGGCGCCTCGCGGTCGCCGCCATGCGCCTCGACGAGGCGCGCGTCGCGTTCGCCGCGGCGAAGGCCGATCGCGAGCTCGCGCGTGTCGCCATCGCGGCCGGCGACTGGGCGACGGCCGCGCGGATGCTCGCCAGCTTGCCCGAGGACAGCGCCGAGCGTCACCTCGTCACGGCGCAGCTCGCGCTCACCAGGAACGACCTCGTCGTCGCCCGCAAGGAGCTCGATCTGGCGCGGTCGCTCTCGCCCGCCGGCGGCCGCGCGCTCGAAGCGCTCGCCGAGACGATGGAGAAGGCGCGAGACCCGTCGGCGGCCAGGGTGCGCGCGCTGGCGCTCCAGCTGGCGCCGCCGCGGGCGGACACCAGCGGCGCCGGGACCGCGGCGGGCACCGGGGCGGTGACGGGGGCAGGCGCCGTGCAGGCGACCGGCGTGGCGCTCGACACGGCGCTCGTCGACACGCTCGCGCCGCTCGTGGACGCGTTGCCCTTGCCCGCGGGCGTCCCGGTCGCCGCGGTGCAGCTGCCGGCGCCGGCGCCGGGCTTCCTCGCGCTGCGGGTGGCGTTCCCCGGACCGCTGCGCATGCCGCTCGTCGCCGCGCTCGAGCGCCGCGGGCATCGCGTCGCGGCCGACGCCGGTCCGGCGGTCGTCGCGCGCAACAAGGTCGTCATGCCGCTCGCGCGCGATCGCCTGGAGGCCCTCGCCGACGATCTGGGCGCGTCGTACCTCGTCCTCTACGCGGTGGCGGCGAGCGGCGGTGACGCGAAGGTGCGGCTCGTCGCGTTCGATCGCAGGTCGGGCACGGCGCACGAGGTCACGGGCACCGTGCCCGGCGCGCGCGGCCTCGTGGGGTGGAACACGCGCCTGCTGTCGCTCGCCGCCGCGGTCGTGGTCGCGCTCCTCCTCGTCGTCGGCTACGTGATCGTGCGCGGGCGCAGCGGCATCGTGGTCGAGATGACGCTCGACCCCGACGGCAGCGAGGAGGCCCTGTGCGTCGAGGTCAGCGGCTCGTCGGTGCGGCCGAGCATCGACGACCCGTCGCGCTGGCGCAAGGACACGCGCAAGGCGGGGCACGAGCAGAGCGGGCGGAAGGCGCGGCTCGCCGGACCGCGCACGTTCTTCCGCGTGCCGCCGGGGACCTGGTACGTGCACGTCTACGGCGTCTACATCCGCGATCACGTCGATCGCGTCGTGCCGCCGGTACACACACACAAGATCGAGGTCGAGCGCGGCAAGACCGCCGTCGCCAAGATCGATCTCGGGCTGCCGGTCGCCGAGGTACAGGTCGCGATCCACGACACCCGCCGCGGTGGCATCGCGGTGTGGCTCGACGACGATCTCGCCGACAAGGTCTACACCGACGCCGACGGGCACGCGACCCTCTACGCCACCGTCGGGCAGCACACGCTCGTGATCGATCCGGGCGACATGCGCTTCGAGAAGCCGCTGCCGATCGCGGCCGCGCAGATCAAGAAGCTGAACATCAACCTCGTGCGCGAGCGCCGGCTGGCCGAGGTCTCCGACGGGCTCACCCTGGGTCCGGCGGAGCCGGCGCCGGCGCTGGAGCCGAACGCGCAGCCCTTGCCCACGGCGGCGACGCAGGCGATGCCGCCCACGCTGGTGCCGGCGTCGGCCAGCGCGCAGACGATCACCGAGGAGCCCGACGTCGGCAGCCGGGTGCTGGGGCGGTACAAGGTCGAGGCCGAGCTCGGGCGCGGCGCCATGGGCGTCGTGTTCAAGGCGTGGGACGAGAACCTCGAGCGCACCGTCGCGGTGAAGGTGCTCGCGCGCTCGGTGCGCGAGATCCCGCAGGCGATGACCTTGTTCCTGTCCGAGGCCAAGGCGCTGGCGCAGCTCAACCACCCCAACATCGTCGCCGTCCACGACCAGGCGACCGACGAGCGCGACACCTACATCATCATGGAGTTCGTCGACGGGACGACCGTCGATCGCCTGCTCCACGAGCGCGGCGGCAAGCTGCCGCTCCGGACCGCGCTCGGCGTCATCGATCAGCTGTGCAGCGGCCTCGCGTACGCCCACGGCAAGAAGGTCGTGCACCGCGACATCAAGCCCGCCAACATCTTCGTCTCGCGCGACAAGGTGGTGAAGCTCGGCGACTTCGGCATCGCGCGCGTCCTGCGCGAGATCGAGATCCGCCAGACCGACGTTCGCGGCACGCCGCTCTACATGGCGCCCGAGCAGATCAACGGCACCAACATCAACCACCGCGCCGACCTCTACGCGGTCGGCTGCACCCTCTTCGAGCTCGTCGCCGGCCGCCCGCCGTTCCTCGACGGCAACGTCATGGCCCACCACCTCTTCACCGAGCCCCCGCCGCTGTCCTCGTTCGAGCCGGCGGTGCCGCCCGCGCTCGACGAGCTCGTCGCCGCGTGCCTGGTCAAGGACTCGGCCGAGCGCGTCGCCACCGCCGCCGACATCCAGGCCCGCATCCGCGCCATCGGCGCCGCGCTACCGCGCTGACGGGTGTCCCGCCAGGCGCGCGACCGTCGGGACGGTGCGAGCGGGGAGCGGCCCGCGGCGGCTCGTGCGGTTCATCCAGATGATGGCTCGGCGCAGCCGCCGGTTCACCTCGTTCTGGTCGTCGATCCCGAAGGCGTCGCCGATCTCGGCGAGCGTCTCACCCTCGAGCCAGCGCGTGAGGATGTCCGTGTGTCCGCCGCTGGCGATGCAGCGCTCGACGAGCACACGGCTCCGATCCGAGGCGTCCCACACGAGGGCGTCCTCGCGGTCATCGCGTGGGAGCACGTACTCGCGAACCTGATCGCCGTGGACGAGCACGTAGCGATCACCGGCGCCGTCGCTGCCGGCGAGCACGGCCCGGCGCTGACCGACCATCAGCGCGGCGCCGTTCTCGTCGGAGGGGACGACGGCGCCGCTCGGGCAGGCGTACACGGTGTGCCGCGGTGTCTGCGCGCCGGCGCAGCCGGTGACGGAGCCGACGAGGATCACGAGGAGAGCGGCGATGGTGCGCATGACACGCTTCGGTTCAGCACGAAGCGGACCATCCCGAGCCCCGGTTCCCGGGTCGGAACCCGGCAATTCTTGCCGTCGCGTCCACCGCGACCGACGGCAAGACTTGCCAGGTCGGCAAGGTCTGCCAGCCGCGGTTCACAGCTTGTACTGCTTCGCCTTCAGCGTGAACGTGCGGATCGGCATGTCGATGAGCTGCGCCGCCCGGCTCTTGACGCCGCCGGTCGCAGCCAGCGCCTCCACCATGCGGCGGCGTTCGAGCTCGCGGAGCTCGTCGGCGATCGCGCGGAAGGACGACGCCGACGGCACCGGCGGCTCGGTCGGGTCGGCGACGTCGACGGGCGGCGAGATGGCGGTCATCGCAGCACTGATCGACCCCGGCGCGCCGGTGATATGCGGCGGAAGATCGGACGGCTCGACGAAGGCGTCGGGCGCGGCGACCGCAGCGAAGTCCATCGCTTGCCGCAGCTCGCGGACGTTGCCCGTCCACTCGTGGGTGAGCAGCACCTGCATCGCCGCGGGCGTGATCTCCAGCGGCGCGCGATCGTCGCGCGCACAGGCCTGGGCCAGCAGCTCGCGCGCGAGGATCGGGATCTCGCACTGGCGATCGCGCAGCGGCGGGAGGATCACGCGTGCACCCTGGAGCCGGTAGAGCAGGTCCTGCCGGAAGCGGCCGGCCCGACACTCATCCTCGAGCGAGCGGTTCGTCGCGGCGACCAGCCGCACGTCGAGCTGCGTCGGCTCGGCGGCGCCGATGCGCCGGATCACGCGCTCCTCGAGCGCACGCAGGAGCCGCGGCTGCATCTCCAGCGGGAGCTCGCCGATCTCGTCCAGGAACACCGTGCCGCCGCGCGCCTGTTCGAACACGCCGGCCCGCGCCGCGTGCGCGCCCGTGAACGCGCCCTTCTCGTGTCCGAAGAGCTGACTCTCGATGAGCGTCGGCGGGATCGCGCTGCAGTCGAGGACCACGAACGGCCCTTCGCGCCGCTTGGACCAGTGATGCACCGCGAACGCCGCGTTCTCCTTGCCCACGCCGGTCTCGCCCGTGATGAGCACCGGCAAGGTCGACGCGGCGACGCGCTCGAGCAGGGCGTAGAGCCGCGACATCGCCGGGTCGGCGACGAGCACGCTCCGGGAGCCGAGGTCGATGCGTTCGACGGTGTCGGCCGGATGTGCGATGCCGCGTGGTGCGGCCGCTCGCGCGGCGCTGCGCGCGCTGAAGACGATGGCGTCGGCGTCGACCGCGTCGGCCGGGCAGGTCGCCACTCCGAGCCGCGCCGTCGGCGGCAACACGTCGGCGAGGCGGCGAGCGGCGTCCAGCGCCGCCGCGCGTTCGGACTCCGGCAGGAGCACGAGCAGCTGCCCGTTCTCGCCGCGGCCGATGACGTCGATGAGGCGCAGCGCGTCCGAGATCTCCGGGGTGAGATCGCCGATCGCGACGTCGTCGATCGCGAACACGGCGAGGGACCGCCGGTAGGTCAGGGCGCGTTCGAGCTCCTCGGCCAGGCGTCGCCGCCAGGAGGCCTCCGCCAGGACGGCTCGCGTCAGCGCCGGTTCAATCGTCGTGTGCACGACCAGGAGCACGTCACCGACGGCGACGACATCCCCCGACGACAGAGTGCGCGCCGCGGTCACGGCCTCGCCGTTCACCCGGGTTCCGTTGTGGCTCTCGAGATCGGCGACCTGCGCGACGCCGCCGTCGATCCGGATCGTCGCGTGTCTCCGCGACACGGAGCCGTGCGTGAGCCGGAGCTCCGCCTCCGAGGCCCGGCCGATGACGATGGTGCCGTCGCGCGGGAGGTGGAACAGCGACGACGAGTCGCCCTCGACGACCAGCAGGTACGCGCGACCATCGGGCTCGATGCGGGTGCGCGCGGCGCTGGTCGCGGTCTTATCGACGCTGGTCACAGCTTCCTCCTGCGCTCGATCCCGGCTGCACCCGCCGGGGCTGGTCGTCGTCGTCGAGGCACCACGGTACGCGGGACGCGACGAAGCTCCGGAGCTGCGCGCTCGTCAAGGCCGGCGCGCCGAGGTCCCAGAACCGCACGGTGCGATCGTCGCTGGCCGTCGCCGTGATGGCGCCGCCATCGGCCACGGCCATGCCGTTCCATCGCACGGGGCCGCGATGGCCGTGGCGCACGCCGAGCAGCTTGCCCGAACGTGCATCCCAGACGCGGATCGTCGCGTCGACGCCGGCGGTGACGACGCGCGAGCCGTCGTCGGTCAGCGAGACGGCGGTGACCACGCTCGTCGGCCCCTCGAGCGCGAGCACGCCTCGTCCGCCATCTGTGCGCCAGACCTGCGGCGCGGAGCCGTCGCCGCCCGCGGCCGCCCACCTCCCGTCGGCGCTGAGCGAAACGCCGTGCACGATCTGCCCGATCGTCAGCGGCGCGCCGAGCGCGACGCCGCGCCGTGCATCCCAGACGCGAGCGCCTCCGTCGCTGCTCCCGCTGATGAGCCGCGTGCCGTCGCCGCTCCACGCGATCGCGACCACGGCGCCGCGATGCCCCTCGAATCGCTGGGTCAGGGTGCCGTCGGTCGCGTCCCAGACGCGCAGCACGCCGTCATCACATCCCGTGGCGATCCGCTTGCCGTCGGGGCTGAATCCGACCGCCAGCACGGGACGCCCGTGCGCGAGGCGCAGGGCGTGCGCGTCGGGATCGGCGGCGTCGGACACCAGCGCCGTGCCGTCCTGTCCGCCGCTCGCCAGGCGCGTTCCATCGGGTGAGAAGGCCACGGCGGCGATGGGCGCCTGGTGCCGTGAGGTCGCGACCGGCTCCGTCGCTCCCCCCGACCAGAGGAGCACCTCGCCGTTGGCGGTGCCGGTGGCGACGGTGGCTCCGTCCGGCGAGAGCGCGAGGCCGAAGATCTCCTCGCCGACGTCGATCGGCGCGCGCTTGCCCGCGTGAGCGTCCCAGACCTGCGCGGTGCCGTCGCGGCTCCCCGTGACGAGCAGCGTGCCGTCGGGGCTGATCGCAACGGCATCGACGAGATCGGCGTGTCCTTCGAACGACGTGAGCGGATCGCCGCTCGCGGCGTCCCAGAGTCGCATCGTCCGATCGCGGCCCACCGTGACCACGCGCGTCCCCGCCGCATCGAAGGCGGCGCGCAGCACGATGTCGGTGTGGGCCGCGAGCGTGGCGTACGGCGTGATGTCGGCGGGGTGCTCGGGATCGATCGGTGGCACGATCCACAGGCGCGCGGTGTGATCGGCGCTGGCGGTGACCACGCGTGCGCCGTCGGGGCTCCACTCCGCGGTGAGGACGCCCGCGCGGTGGGGCAGCCGCAACACCGGCTTGCCCGAGTCGGCGTCGAACACCACGGCGCTCCAGTCGTCGCCCGCCGTCAGGATCCAGCGCCCGTCGGGGCTCCAGCGCGCCGTGTTCACCCGGCGCTCGTGTCCGCGCAGCGGCAAGCGCACGCTCCCCCGTGACGACCACACGCCGACCGCGCCGTCCTCCGTCGCCGTGGCCACGCGCAGGCCGTCGGGGCTGAAGCGCACGGAGGTCACGGCGCCGTCGTCGCTCGACAGCGCGGCGAGGGCGGCTCCGTTCCCGCTGTCCCAGATCCTCGTCGTCCCATCGGCGCCGGCGGTCGCGAACCGCGCGCCGTCTGGGCTGAACGCGGCGTCCGTGATGGCCCCGCGGTGGCGTGCGGCCTCGTGGCGGAGCGCGCCCTGCGGCAGGTCCCACACGCGCGCGACGCCATCGTCACCGGCGGTGACGACGCGGCCGCCATCCGGGGCGTACGCGGCGAGGCGCACCGGGCTCGGTCCCAGCCGCGCGAGCTGCGTCGTCGTCGCGACGTCCCAGACGATCGCGCCGCCGTCGCCGCCGGTGAGCACGTGCCTTCCGTCCGGACTGAGCTCGACGCTGTGTACGGGACCGTCGGCGCGGAGCCGCACTACCATGGAGGCGAACGGCCGCATGGCGTCGGCCACCAGGAAGCTCAACGCGCCTCCCCGCCGACCACGGGCGACGGCCTCGTCGAAGTAGACCAGCGCCCGCCCAGCGCGTCCCGCGAGCAGCTGCGCGCGGCCCTGCTCCTCGAGGAGCGCCGCTCGGCGGTGCTCGGCGGTGCGCTTCTCGGCGAGGATGCTGCGTACGCTGACGGCGGCGCCGAGCGCGAGCGCGGCGGCAGCGGCTACGGCCAGCGCGACCGGCGCGCGATGCCGGTGGAGCCAGCGCCGGACGCGCTCACCGGCCGAGTACTGGTGCGCCGCGACGAGCTGTCCGGTCTGGAAGCGCTTGAGGTCGGCGGCGAGCTCGGCGGCCGTCGGGTACCTGTCCGCCGGGTCGCGCGCCATCGCCTTCGCGACGATGGCCACGAGGTCCGCCGGTACGCCCGGCTCGATGCTGCGGACCGGCGGCGGCGGACCTGCGAGCACGCGCTCGAGCACGCGCCGCGCGGTCGTGTCGGTGTAGGGCGCCACGCCGACGAGCACGGTGTAGAGGAGCGCACCGAGGGCGTAGACATCGGTGCGCTCGTCGACGCGTCGCCCGCGCGCTTGCTCCGGCGCCATGTACGCGGGCGTACCCGCGATGCCGCCCTCGTCCTCGGTGAGCGCGATCTCCCCGGACCCGTCGTGCGGGCCGCGCAGATCCTTGGCGAGCCCCCAGTCGATGACGACGGTCTCGCCGAACTCACCGACCAGCACGTTGGCGGGCTTGAGATCGCGGTGCATCACGCGCTCGCTGTGCGCGTAGGCGAGGGCGTCCGCGACGGCGATGACGTTGGGCAGGAGCCCGAGGCGCTCGGCGAGCGTCGCCCGCTCCGCGACGACGGCGTCGAGCGATCGCCCGACCACGCGCGGCATCGTGTAGAAGGGCTCGCCACCGGGCCACACGCCGGCCTCGTACAGGTGGATGATCGCGGGGTGCTGGAGGCGCGCGGTGACCCGCGCTTCCTGCTCGAACCGCTGCGCCGCGTCGCGCTTGCGCGGCAAGAGCTCCTTGATCGCGACCTCGCGACCGAGCCGCAGGTCGCGCGCGGCCACCACCCGCCCCATGCCGCCCCGAGCGATCTCGGTGCCCATCAAGTAGTGACGGCGCGCCACCGGTTCGAGCTGCGGGTAGTCCAGCGTCGCGACGTCGCCGCGTCGCGGCACCGCCGGCGCGCCCGGCGTGGCCTCGCCGCTGCTCGGTCGATCCGCGGCGTCGATCGTGTCGCTCAGCTCGTCGGGAGCGGATGACGACGGAACGTCGTGCGGGCTCGGCATCGGCGGCGCCTCCTCTTGCAGCAGCGGTGCCAGCGCTGCCTTCCGGTTCCCCCGGCCCGGCGATGGTGGCACATGGCCTGCAGAACCGGAAGCCATGGTACGTTGGTCGCGGATGATGGCGCGGTGGACGGCCGTGCTGTGGGCTTCGGCCTTCGCGGGCTGCTGGGCGGAGCCGCGCGTCGACGGTCATTTCTCGGAAGCCGAGTGGGCCTACCTGCAGACGTACCGCCTGCCACCGCTCGATCCGTGCCCTCCGCGGCTGGGGCTCGCCGGCGCGCAGTGCGATGACGCGGCTGCGCTCGGGCAGGCCCTCTTCTTCGACCCGTCGTTCTCGGGGCCGCTCGCGATCGCCGACGACGGCGTCAACGGTGGGCTAGGCGCCATCGGCGAGCGCGGCAAGGTCTCGTGCGCGAGCTGCCACATGCCCGACGCGTGGTTCGCGGATCGTCGGTCGAACCCGGCCGCGACCTCGCTGGGGGCGGCGTGGACCGGGCGCAACGCCACCTCGCTGGTCAACGCTGCGTACCAGCGCTCGTTCCTGATGCACGGCGAGTTCACGGAGCTCGCCCCGCTCCTCGAGGTGCCGCTCACCCGGCCGGCGCTCCTCAACAGCTCCAAGCAGGAGCTGGCGGCGGCGATCCGCGCGCGCTACCAGGCGCGGTACGACGCGATCTTCGAGCCCGACCTCGGCGGCAGCGACGACGAGCAGATCTTCGTCGCGGCGAGCGTCGCGATCGAGGCCTACGAACGACGCCTCGTCAGCGGAGGCTCGGCGTTCGATCGCTATCTCGACGAGCAGTGGGACGCGATCCCGGAGTCGGCGAAGCGCGGTCTGGCGCTCTTCATCGGCCCCGCGCTGTGCAGCGAGTGCCACGACGGGCCGCTCCTCGGCGACGGCGAGTTCCGCAACACCGGGGTGCAGCAGCACCGGCCCGGCGCCTCGATCGCGTTCGTACCCGCGACGGACCTCGGTCGGGGGCGGCACACCGGCGATCCGGCGGATGACGGGAAGTTCCGCACGCCTGGCCTGCGCAACGTCGCGGAGACCGGGCCGTACATGCACGCGGGGCAGATCCCGACGCTCGCCGGCGTCGTGGAGTTCTATCGCTGGGGAGGAGACGACGCCGGCTTCGCGGGCGTGAAGGATCCGATGATGGTGCCGCTCGAGCTCGGCGATGAGGACGCCGCCGACCTCGTCGCGTTCCTCGAGACGCTGACCGGCGAGGCCGTCCCCGCGGAGCTGCGCCGGTGAGAGCCCACGCGGTCATCGCCGTGCTCGTCGCGGCCGGGCCGGCGGTCGCGGACGAGGCCGACGACACCGAGGAGTCGACGCGTGATGACGAGCTCGCCCAGCTCCGGCGCGAGCTCCAGCGCGATCGCGACCGCCTCGACAAGCTCGCCCCGCTCGCCCGGTACGTGAACGCGTACGTCGACGTCGGGCTCTTCGCCGCTGGCGGGGACGGCTCCGGCGTCCGCCGCGACGTCGGCCACCGCGTCTTTCCCGAGTACGACGGCGTGATCCCCGCCGAGTGGGTGTTGATGGGTGATCCGCTCGCGACCGCCGTCAACGCGCGCGGCGAGCCCGCCGACCTCGGCGCTTCGCGCGCGATCACCGATGACACCATCGACAGCGAGGGCCGGCCCGGCTTCCTCGTGAACGCGCTCGGCTTGATGATCGATCGCGACGTCACCGACGAGATCGCGCTGCGCGCGCGCGCCGAGCTCCTGCCCCGCGCGAGCGGCGACACGTTCGCCGTGGTGATCGCGCGCATCGAGTACCGGCCTGCGCGCGCGCCCTGGCTCTGGCTCACCACCGGCCGCACCGACAGCGTCGTGGGCATCGAGTACCGGCAGCAGGAGCCGACGGAACGGCTGACCGTGACGCCGTCCCTCATCTGTCGCTACACGTGCGGCTATCCGCTCGGGCTCCAGGCGCGCGCGCGGATCGGCGACAGCACGGCCGCGCTCGCCGTCACCGCGGGCGACCTGTTCGTCGAGCACTTCGAGCCCGATCAGTCGCTCGTGAGCGATTCGCTCCCGACGATCTCCGGACGCCTCGCGCGGGTGCTCGACGACCTCGGCACCGGGCTCGAGCTCGGCGTCTCGGGCGCGATCGGTCCGCGCAACGGACCGCCCGACGACACCGACGTGCAATGGCACCTCGGCGTCGACGCCCACGTCGAGGACTGGCGGAACCTCGAGCTCCAGGCCGAGTACGTGCAGGGACGCGCGCCCGGTCGCGGCATGGACGGTCTCGCGCCGTGCGCGGAGGTCGCGTGCCTCCGCTACCGGGGGGCGTACGTCCTCGCCGGCTGGCGCGCGAGCAACTGGCTCGAGCCGTACGTTCGGCTGGACTGGCGCGACGCGCTCCACCAGCGCGGCGTCGACTTCGTCTACATCTCGACGCTCGCGCGCGCGACGACCGGCGTGCGCCTCGAGCTCACCCATCGTGCGATCGCGAAGGTCGAGTACACCCACACCCAGGAGCTGGGCGCCATCCCGGAGTTCCCCAATGACGTCATCGCCGCCGCGCTCGTCGTCTCGACGAACTGATCGTATCCGACGCACGGTCACCGTCGCGCTGGCCGCGGTGACCGCCGCCGCGCTCGTGGGCGTGGTGCTCGCGCAGCCCGCCGCGTCGCCGCCGCCGCCTCCGCCGACCGGCACTGTCACGGGCAAGGTCGTGATGTTCCGCGACGGGCGGAAGGTGACCGACTACGGTGATGTCGTCGTCTACATCAAGGACGTGAAGGATCCGGCGGGCGCGCCGCGATCGAAGCCCCAGATCCGTCAACGCAACCAGACCTACTCGCCGTACCTCACCGTCGTCCCCGTGGGCACGACCATTCGCTTCCCCAACGACGATCGCGTCGATCACAACGTCTTCTCGCCGCTCACCGGCAAGGACTACTTCGATCTCGGCCGCTATCGCGCCGGCGCCGGCAAGTCGCGCACGTTCGATGTTGTCGGCGAGATCGACGTGTACTGCGACATCCACTGGCAGATGACGGCGAAGGTGAAGGTCCTGCCCTCGTCGCTCTACGCCGGACCGGGGGGGCGCACGACCGTCGCTGCCGACGGTACGTACCGCATCGACGGCGTGCCGGTCGGGCGACGCCAGATCGTCGCCTGGTTCCCCGACAGCGCCGAGGTGCAGACGCGCGTGACCGTCGTCGCCGACCGCAGCGTCGCGGCGAAGGACCTCAACCTGCATCAGGGCACGCCCGCGTCGAGCCACAAGCGGCTCGACGGCACGAGCTATCCCGATCCCGACTATCGGTGACGCCGCGCTGACGTTGTACAGTCGCCGCGATGCGTCTCTCCCCGTGGCTCCTCCCGCTGCTCGTCGCCGTCACCGCCGCCGCCGGCGGGTGCAAGAAGAAGAAGGGGCCGATCGACGCGCCGCCGCCGCCGCCGCCGATCGACGCCAAGGACACCTCGACCGGCGCCGGCCCCGGGCCGCGCGAGGTCGTGCCGCTGGGTGAGCCGTTCTCGGCCGAGCCCGACGGCGCGGCCAGCGAGCCCGGCCTGGCGGTCGATCGCGACGGCAAGGCGCTGCTCGCGTGGATCGAGAAGGGCAGGGTCCGCGTGCGCCGCTGGAGCGGTCAGGCATGGGATCCCGTCGGCCTGCCGCCGAACGACGCCACGCACCGGGCGTCGGGCAAGCCGTCGCTCGCCGTCGAGGAGAGTGGCGACGTCGTGGTCGCGTGGCAGGAGATGAACAAGCAGGACGTGAGCGTGCTCCGCGCCGCGCGCTGGAAGGACGGCGCGTGGGCGGCGCTGCCCGAGCTGGGCAGCGGCACGCAGGCGGTGATGGATCCGATCGTCGAGCCGTCGCCCGTCGGCCTGGTGGCCGTGTGGCGCGAGGCCGACGCGGCGGGCAAGGACGTCGTGCAGGTACGCGCGTACGACGAGGCCAAGGGCTGGCAGCCGCTCGGCGACGGCGTCCTGCGCATGGTGGCGGAGGGGACGACGCGGCGCGCGCCCGCGCTGGCGACGAGCAAGGTCGGCGTCCTCGTCGGCTGGATCGAGCGCGCCCCGAGCGACGTCTTGCACCTGCGCCGCTGGGACGCCGGCGCGTCGAAGTGGGTCGAGGTGCCGGCGCCCGAGGGCGTCGACGGTGACTCGACGGTGGCCGTCGCGCTCGGGCCCGACGGCACGGTCACGGTCGCGCTCAGCTACACCATCGGCCTGCGCCAGGTCGTCACGCTCGCGCCGGGCGCCAGCGAGTGGAAGAAGATCGACGTGCCCGAGGTCTCGAACGGGTACGCGAGCGGCCAGCGCCTGCGATCCGCCCCGGACGGCCGCACCATCTTCACGTACTCCTTCGGCGGCCGCTTCGCGTGGTGGGACGGCGACGACTGGACCGCCACGCCGGTGGGCGTGATGGCGCCCTCGACCATCGTGCCGGTGACGGCGGCCGGCGAAAACGGCGCCGTCTTCGTCGGCTGGTCGGCGGGGCCGGCGAACGCCCCGGCCAAGGTGCGGGTGGTCGAGGTGAAGAAGCACCCGGCCGGCGGCGCCAAGCCCTAGGGGCGAACGGGAATCGGCGCGGCGCCGTGTCGCAGCCGGGAGCTGGGCGGGCGGCATCCCTCGGGTTGACAGGCCCGGGGATCCGCACGTATAAGCGCCCCGCGCCACGGCTCCACGGCCAAGACGCAAGGATTATCGAGAGGTTGCAATGCATCCAGAGCTAGTCCCGAACGATGCCGAACGGGTGCTGATTTCGGTGGCCGCCGAGGGCCATCCGCTCATCGACATCGACTGGACGGTCCTCCTCCAGTTCGGGCTGTTCGCCGCGATGTTCTTCCTCGCGAACAAGCTGCTCTTCCAGCCGTATCTCGCGCTGCGCGAGAAGCGCATCGCCGGCATCGACGGCGCCCGCGCCGAGGCCGAGCGGATGAACGCGGAGGCCGACGCCAAGCTCGTCGACTACGAGCAGAAGCTCACCGCGGCGCGCAACAAGGCCGCCGAGGAGGTTCGCGTGGTCCGCGCCGAGGCGTCGGCGCACGAGCAGGAGGTCACCGACAAGAGCCGCCGGGCCGCGCAGGAGGCGATGAACGCCGCCGCCGCCAAGGTGAAGTCGGAGACCGAGACCGCGCGCGCCGAGCTCTCGCAGCGCGCCGAGCTGATCGCGCGCCAGATGGCCAAGCAGCTCCTCGGCCGGGAGGTCGCGTGATGTCTACCCGTTCGCTCCTGAAGCTCGTCGCCGTCGGCTCGATCGTGCTCGCGCCCGCCATCGCGTTCGCGGGTGGCTCGGCCGAGGCGCCCGAGGGCGCTCACGGCGGCGGCCACGGTCACCACGACCCGTCGAAGCACTTCAACTACTTCGACATCGGCTACAAGAAGAAGGACGTCTACGGCGGCAAGTACGGCGACGGCGTCCAGGGCCCGCACGACGAGCCCGAGTCGCCGATGAGCCCGCCGTTCGCGTTCGCGCTCATCAACTTCGGCTTGCTCCTCGTCATCCTCGCCAAGTACGGCGGGCCGGCGGCGAAGAACATGGCGGCGTCGCGCAGCGACCAGATCAAGGGCGCGCTCGATGAGGCGGCGCGGCTGCGCAAGGCCGCCGCCGACAAGCTCGACGAGTACAACGGCAAGCTCACGGCCGCCGAGGCCGAGATGAAGACCATGCTCGAGAACATGCGGACCGACGCCGCCGCCGAGAAGGCGCGCATCCTCGCCGCCGCGGAGGCCCAGGCCGCCGCGATGAAGAAGGACGCCGAGCAGCGCATCGCCGCCGAAATCGCGCTGGCGCGCGCCACGCTCACCCGCGAGGTCGCCGCCGCGGCGGCCTCGGCGGCGGAGCAGATCATCAAGTCCAGGGCGACGCCCGCCGACCACACCAAGCTGGTCGACACCTTCGTCGCCGACGTCGGCCACCGCGCCGGCACGGGAGCCGTCTGATGCAGGCCGGTAGCCTCGCCCGCCGTTACGCCAAGGCCCTGTTCGGCCTGGCCAGCGACAAGAAGATCGTCGACAAGGTCGGCGCCGACCTCCGCGCCCTGCGCGGCGCGTTCGCCGCGTCCGAGGAGCTCGGCCACGTGCTCGGCTCGACCAGCCACCCGCGCGCCTCGCGGCGCGCGATCGTCGACGCGCTGCTCCAGCGCATCGGCGCGCACGAGCTGGTGAAGACCTTCTCGTACCTGCTCCTCGACAAGGAGCGGCTCACCGCGCTCCCCGACATCTCGCGCGAGATCGACGCGATGATCGAGGAGAAGGCCGGCCGCGTGCAGGCCGAGGTCGTCTCCGCCGTGGCGCTCACGCCGGCCCAGCTGGCGTCGATCACCACGACGCTCGAGAAGCTCTCGGGCAAGAAGGTGGTCGTCGAGAAGAAGCAAGATCCCGAGCTGCTCGGTGGCGTCGTCGCCAAGGTCGGCGACGTCGTGTACGACGGCTCCCTCCGCACTCAGCTCCGCGCCCTGCGCGACCAGCTCTCCAAGTAAGGAACCGCCATGGACATCCGCGCCGCAGAGATCAGCGACATCATCCGCAAGCAGATCGAGAACTACGACAAGAAGGTCGAGGTCACGGAGACCGGCTCGGTGCTGACCGCCGGTGACGGCATCGCCCGCGTCTACGGCCTGTCGGGGGCGATGGCCGGCGAGCTGCTCGAGTTCGAGGGCGCGGGTGGCCAGAAGGTCCAGGGGATGGTGCTCAACCTCGAGGAGGACAACGTCGGCGTGGCGCTGCTCGGCAAGTACGAGTCGATCCGCGAGGGCGACGTCGTCCGCCGCACCAAGCGCATCGTCGAGGTCCCGGTCGGTGAGGAGCTGGTCGGCCGCGTGGTGAACGCGACCGGCGAGGCGATCGACGGCGGCAAGCCGATCGTCGGCACCCACAAGCGCCAGGTCGAGATCAAGGCGCCGGGCATCATCTCGCGCAAGTCGGTGCACGAGCCGCTGCAGACCGGCATCAAGGCGATCGACTCGATGATCCCGATCGGCCGCGGCCAGCGCGAGCTCATCATCGGCGACCGTGGCGTCGGCAAGACCGCCATCGCGGTCGACACGATCATCAACCAGAAGGGTCAGAACGTCTTCTGCTTCTACGTGGCCGTCGGCCAGAAGCAGTCGACCGTCGCCTCGGTCGTCGACAAGCTGACCAAGGCCGGCGCCATGGAGTACACCACCGTCGTCGTCGCCGGCGCGTCGGAGCCCGCTCCGCTCCAGTTCATCGCGCCGTACACCGGCGTCACGATGGCCGAGTACTTCCGCGACTCGGGCCGCCACGCCCTCATCGTCTACGATGATCTCTCCAAGCAGGCGGTCGCGTATCGCCAGCTGTCGCTCCTCCTCCGCCGCCCGCCGGGCCGCGAGGCGTACCCGGGCGACGTGTTCTACATCCACAGCCGCCTGCTCGAGCGCGCCGCCAAGCTGTCCGACAAGGAGGGCGGCGGGTCGCTGACCGCGCTCCCCATCATCGAGACCCAGGCCGGCGACGTCTCGGCGTACATCCCCACCAACGTCATCTCGATCACCGACGGCCAGATCTTCCTCGAGTCCGACCTGTTCTACTCGGGCATCCGCCCGGCGGTGAACGTCGGCATCTCGGTGTCGCGCGTCGGCGGCGCCGCCCAGACCAAGGCGATGAAGTCGGTCGGCGGCCGCCTCCGCCTCGAGCTGGCGGCGTACCGCGAGAAGGCGGCGTTCGCCCAGTTCGGCTCCGACCTCGACAAGGCGACCCTGATGCAGCTGCAGCGCGGCGAGCGCATGACCGAGTTGCTCAAGCAGGGCCAGTACTCGCCCATGTCGATGGAGGAGCAGGTCGTCGTCATCTTCGCCGGCACCAACGGCTTCGTCGACGACTACCCGGTGTCGGTCCTCGGCCGCTACGAGACCGAGATGATGTCCTTCATCAAGTCGCGCAAGAAGGAGATCCTCGACACCATCCGCACGACGGGCAAGCTCGACGATGCGGCCACCAAGCTCCTGCGCGAGGCGCTGACCGAGTTCGCCAAGCAGTTCTCGGCCGAGAAGAAGGACTGAGTCCGTGCCGTCGCTCAAGGCGATTCGCAAGCGTATCGGGTCGGTCAAGAACACCCGCAAGATCACGCGCGCCATGAAGCTGGTCGCGGCGGCCAAGCTGCGCCGCGCCCAGGACAACATCATCGCCGCGCGGCCGTACGCGCAGGCCCTGTCCAGCGTGGTGTCGGAGCTCGCCGAGGTGGCCGGCACCGACGCCCACCCGCTGTTCGAGGACCGCAAGGGCAAGAAGATCGCGATCGTCGCCTTCACCAGCGATCGCGGCCTGGCCGGCGCGTTCAACGCCAACGTGGTCAAGAAGGTCGAGGCCTTCGTCGCCAACGAGCTGCCGGCCGACAGCGAGGTCTCGCTGCGCCTCATCGGCCGCAAGGCCAACCAGTACTTCTCGCGCCGCAACGCCAACATCACGAGCTTCGACGCGGCGCCGACCAGCGCCACCGCGCTCCAGGTCGCCGGCGAGACGGCGAACCGCATCGTCGACGACTTCCTGGCGAAGAAGGTCGACCGCGTGCTCGTCGTCTACAACGAGTTCAAGAGCGCGATCTCGCAGACGGTCGTGATCAAGCAGGTGCTGCCCGTGGTCCCCGACAAGGCGGACGGCGGCGGCAGCGGCTCGAGCGTCGACTACACGTACGAGCCGGGCAAGGAAGAGCTGCTCGCGCGCCTGGTCCCGCTGTTCATCCAGATCGGGCTCTACCGGGCGGCGCTCGAGAGCATCGCCGGCGAGTTCGGCGCGCGCATGAGCGCGATGGAGAGCGCGACCAAGAACGCCGGCGAGATGATCGCCAAGCTCACGCTCCAGTACAACCGCGCTCGTCAGGCATCGATCACCAAGGAGCTGCTCGAGATCATCGGCGGCGCCGAGGCACTCAAGGGTTAGGAAGCACCAATGGCCACCACTACCGACTACTCCCCCGCTTCGCTCGGCCGCATCGTCCAGGTGATCGGCCCCGTCGTCGACGTCGCCTTCGACTCGGCGGAGCTGCCCGAGATCAACACCGCGCTGCTCCTCTCCAATCCGGCGATCGACAAGCGCGAGGACAACCTCACCATCGAGGTCGCCCAGCACCTGGGCGAGAAGATGGTCCGCTGCGTCGCCATGGACACGACCGACGGTCTGGTCCGCGGCCAGCAGGTGAAGAACACCGGCGCGCCCATCTCGATGCCGGTGGGCGCCGCGGTCCTCGGCCGCATCCTCAACGTCGTCGGCAACCCGATCGACGAGGCCGGCGTGGTCACGGCCAAGGAGACCCGCCCCATCCACCGCCCGGCGCCCAAGTTCACCGACCAGTCGGTGAACGTCGAGATGTTCGAGACCGGCATCAAGGTCATCGACCTCCTCGC
>ERZ761607.2347-NODE-2347-length-20725-cov-18.323464_pt1 | contig 20725 bp, 19 predicted proteins | sample MGYA00511164_ERZ761607 | MGnify/ENA primary metagenome ERZ761607 (study PRJEB28899, sample SAMN02445080) | bioreactor sludge metagenome | biome: EBPR sludge | place: Australia: Brisbane, Thorneside Wastewater Treatment Plant | collected 2011-06-22 ... | reverse complement strand
GTTTCACCCAAAGTTATTGATATTCAACCCCTTCAGGGTTCTATAAGGCCACTGCCAATACTTTATGTTTCACCCAAAGTTATTGATATTTAACCCCTTCAGGGTTCTATAAGGCCACTGCCAATACTTTATGTTTCACCCAAAGTTATTGATATTTAACACTTTCAGGGTTTACATGTGGGTAAAAAACTACGAAGTGGTTGAATATCAATAACAAGGCATGCAATGCCGTGAAAAAGCCACTCGCTTAATACTACCCTGAAGGGGTTGAATCTGAAAGTATCAACGTATTTTGGTGCTTATTTAAAAAATCCCTCTTTGCGATAACTTTGAAAAGAAAATATGGAATAACTAACATATTAAATGAACAACATGTTGGTTAGTTTTGGCTCCTAAGCGCCTAATAAAATATTGTTTTTCACATATTTAATCCTACAGTAAAGGTTAAAAACGTTTGAAAGCCGTTGTTTTTCTGTACGGAGAATGATTTTTTTTTGAACTTGCAAAGCTAATTTTTCGTTTTATCATTTCATAAAACACTTTCAGATGGATCTTTTCCTGATCATTACTGGCAGCATATTATTGGTGGTTGGCATTTTAGGTTGTTTTTTACCGGTTCTTCCTGGTCCACCGGTTGCTTATGCAGCCCTGATTTTACTTCAAATCACTTCAAAAGAACCTTTCAGCGTTGGTTTTTTAGTCCTTTGGGCAGCCATTACCATAGCGGTTACCATCATCGATTACTGGGTGCCTGTATATGGCACCAAAAAATTGGGTGGGACGAAAATGGGCATCAACGGAGCTACAGCAGGCTTATTGGTTGGTTTGTTCTTTTTCCCACCCTGGGGCATGATCACCGGACCATTTCTGGGTGCATTTGCAGGGGAATTGATCGGAGGTCAGCATGCTAACAAAGCATTGAAGTCAGCATTCGGTTCTTTCATCGGTTTTGTAGCCGGAACACTGATGAAGCTCGTGGTAACCATTTTTATGGCCTATTATTTCATCTCAGGAGCATTCTGAAAATGTTGAACTTTCCGAATTTTATTCTGTTTCATCCCTGAGCAATTCATATTTTTTCTGCTTGGTTTTCCATCGTTCCATGGCATATTTTTGCATATCGTCCACCGTATCCTTTTCATCAACTATTTCAAATCCAAGCAGCGTTTCGATAATATCCTCCAGGGTTGCTATTCCGTCCATACCACCATATTCATCCGTCACCAGTGAAATCTGTTCCTTATTTTCCAGCAATTTTTCCCAGACCTTAAACAAAGTGATGTTTTCCGGGAAGGAAATAATGGGTCGTTTGATATCTTTGAGCCGAAGATCAAACTGATCTTCTGCAAGTTTTTCAAAAACCATTTCACGGAATACATAGCCGGTAATATTGTCGCGGTTGTCATGATAAATCGGGATCCTGGAAAAATGGAGGAAATCCTTATTTTTTAAAAATTCCTGCAATGTCATCTCTTCATTGGCTACGACCACCACTATCCTTGGGGTCATCACTTCAGACAATCGGATGTTTTTGAGTTTCATCAGGTTCTGAATGATCTTATTTTCCTTATCTCCAAAAATACCTTCCTGGACTCCTATACTGGCCAGGGCGGAAATTTCTTCCCGACTGGTGGTAAATCCTTTATCCTTGCGCGCAAGGACCCTTGTAAGTATGGCAGAAACCCAAACCAACGGATAAATAATAATGATCATACCCTTAATGATACCTGCTGAAATACCCATCAGTTCTTTACTGTAATTGGCCCCAAGTGATTTCGGAATGATCTCTGTCAATACCAGAATGAGTACTGTGAGTACAGCAGAAACCACACCAAAATAAGCATCTCCAAAAACTTTGGTAGCCTGAGCGCCCACACCTGCTGCGCCCACAGTATGCGCAATGGTATTTAAAGACAATATTGCAGAAAGTGGTTTTTCAATATCTTCTTTTAACCGCAGGAAAGATAAAGCCCTGTTATCACCTGATCCAATTTTTGATTTTACATAAGAAAGCGGCGTTGACAATAAAACAGCCTCCATGATAGAACACAAAAATGAGGTGAACAAGGCAATGAATAAATAAACTAAAAGAAGCGTCATTAGGTTTTAAAATTATTTAGCAAAGTTAACTAAAATATTGAAGAGCTGAAATTACATAATTGCACATACTTACATAAAAACTGCACCGATTTTCCAATTGACATACATACTAAAGCGGTATAAAATTGCCTGTTGAAATAACTCAAGACAGTCAGGATTTGTCTTCCTGTAATTAATTTTTTAATTCTTCAATTTGGACAATAAATATATTTTATTGATTATCAAACATATTTAAATTTAAAGATACGTAAAAAAACATACAAGGTATGATTTATCTTGTTAGCTTTGCAGCGTTTTACCAAAACTGGTGGCAGGTTGTAAGCCACAAATATTAAACCTACCTTTATACCGGTATAGAAAATACAACGTCTGACCGGTGCTAATTTTACACAAATTTAATGTCTTTTAAAAATTTGAATTTAATTGAACCTGTCATGAAAGCATTGACAGCAGAGGGTTATACGAACCCGACTCCGATCCAGCAATTGGCCATACCTTATGTGTTGGATGGGCGAGATTTGCAGGGATGCGCGCAAACAGGCACAGGAAAAACTGCTGCTTTTGCCATTCCGATCATACAATTGCTTTTAAAAAAGCAGGAACGAAAGAACGGTATCAAAGTATTGATTTTAACACCAACCAGAGAGCTTGCCATACAGATTGACGAAAGTTTTTCAGCATACGCCAAATTCACATCTATCAGTCACACTGCCATTTTCGGAGGTGTATCCCAACTACATCAGACCAATACGCTTAAAAAAGGGATAGACATTCTCATCGCTACACCCGGACGATTACTTGATTTGGTCGGACAAGGTTTCATAAAGCTGGACAGTCTGGAAATTTTTGTTTTGGACGAAGCTGACCGGATGTTGGATATGGGTTTTATACATGACGTCAAAAAAATAATCGCGCGATTGCCACAAAAGAGACAAACCTTGTTTTTCTCGGCAACAATGCCTCAGGAAATCCAGAATCTGGCAAAATCTCTCCTGAAAAATCCGGCAAAAGTTGAGGTGACTCCACCTGCAACCACGGTAGAGATGATCGATCAAAGCGTGTACCATACCAATAAAGCTGACAAACCAAAATTGCTGGTACATCTGATCGATGAATTCAGCATTCCGACAGCGTTGGTATTTACCCGGACAAAACACGGAGCTGACAAGGTCACCAAGTTGCTGAACAAAGAAAACATTCAGGCAGCAGCCATTCACGGCAATAAAAGCCAGACTGCCCGCCAATCGGCACTGAACAATTTCAAAACCGGAAAATTACAGGTTTTGGTAGCCACAGACATTGCTGCAAGAGGGATTGATATCGACGAGCTGTCACATGTTTTCAATTATGATCTTCCTAATATTCCCGAAACTTATGTTCACAGGATAGGAAGGACCGGAAGAGCCGGAAAATCAGGTGTGGCCATTGCATTTTGCGACGCAGAAGAACGGGATGACCTGCGCGATATTGAAAAACTGATCGGATTAAAAATTCCGGTAAGCAAAATACATCCTTTTCAGACTGAACCTGTTGTTGAGATCGAAAAGCCATTGCCTCCTTCCAAAAAAAATCATAAATTTTTTGGCAGAAGCAGGCAAAAAAGATCCTATGCTGCAGGATAACTACTGATTCGGAAATCATCATTTTCAAAAATTACATGTATTACATGCATGTTTTACAGAAAATCAACCCGTTGGAAATACCATTGGCAGATATGATTAACATTGTATCTGCCAATCTTTTGTTGAGCAATATTTTACCCAACTGCCAGCGTATCCTGTGCCAAAATCCAATACATATCCGGAAATCATTCCTGCCATCAAACCACCAAAACCAACAATTCATAGATAATATCAACAGTTCCGTCTATTTAATAGACCAGATTTGATAAATGCAGTATTTTTGTATATTGAAAAGCCAAAAATATAGTTGATTTGAACAATTTCGACCTAAATAACAAATCCTTAATCACTGTTTTACGTTAATTTTTGAAAACGCATATATGTAATCGATATAAAAAAACGGACGCTTTATTTGAAGGTCTGAATAGGATAACATTCAGGGTGATTACTAAGGTAGAAACCAGAATGTTAAAAAATGCCGGTATGTAAGAGCATTTTAAGAAGTATACATCAAAGATTCCATATAACCTGACAGAAAAAATAAAAATCTTATATATGAAAAAAATGAATCTTAATTTTTTACTTGGTTTATTGTTTGTTTCAATTTTGCCTTTCATCGGTAACGGTCAGGGCGCAAGGATTGAGTTTACTGAGTTTAAGCTGGGTAACGGACTGCATGTCATCCTTCATCAGGACAACACTACGCCTAATGTCGTCGTCGATATCATGTATCATGTCGGAGCTAAAAATGATTACTCCGGCCGTACAGGTTTTGCACACTTTTTTGAACATTTGATGTTCGAAGGATCCAAAAACATAGGACGCGGAGAATTCTCAGAAATCGTTGAAAAAGCCGGGGGTGAACTGAATGCCTGGACAAGTTTTGATATCACCAACTATTATGTCTATTTGCCTTCCAACCAACTTGAACTGGGTTTATGGCTGGAATCCGAAAGATTGCTGCACCTGGTGATTGATTCAATTGGTGTAGCCACCCAGAAAAGCGTGGTAACAGAAGAGATGAAACAAACCCGGGACAATCGTCCATACGGAAGATTGCTGACAGAAACCTTGAAACGGTCTTATACGGTGCATCCTTACAAATCAGATGTTCTGGGATTGGATGAGCATATCAGAAGTGCAACCACGGAAGATATAAAAGCTTTTCACGACATGTATTACGTGCCGAATAATGCAGTTCTTGTCATTGCAGGTGATATTGACCTGGCAAAAACCAAAGAACTGGTCAATAAGTATTTTGGAGACATTCCTGCAGGAAATAAAAAAATCATCCGTCCAACTGTCAGTGAACCCAGACGCACATCAGAGGTAAGGGACACTTTCACCGATAATATTCAGCTGCCGGCGATCATCCACGCCTATCCACTGCCTCCGGTTGGCTCACGCGATTATTATGCCATGGACATGCTCAGCACCTTGCTGTCAGACGGACAAAGCAGCAGAATGTACAAAAAGCTGGTTGATGAAGAACAGACAGCTTTGACTGTTCAGGCAATCCCGCTGGGACTTGAAGATCAGGGTTTGAAAATTTTATTTGGTATTCCGAATATGGGAATCGATCCGGAGACTTTGGAACAAGGTATCGATAAGGAGTTGGATAAAGTTAAAAATGAACTTATTTCAGAAAATGAATTCCAAAAACTTCTGAACCAGAAAGAAAGCGATCTGGTCAATAGCAATACCAGTATTTCAAGCAGGGCGAGTTCTTTGGCCAATTATTTCACCATGTACAAAGATGCTGATATGATCAATAAACAATTTGCCAAATATCAGGCCGTCACAAGAGAAGACATTCAAAGGGTTGCAAGGGAATACCTTAAAAAAGAAGGCAGAGTGGTCTTGTACTATATGCCAAAAGCCAATTAATCAGGCATTTCCATCGTTTGAAACTAAAATTTTCAAAATGAAATGGATAAATAAATTGCCGGAGATCAAATACCATTTTCAGGCAGTATTTTTATCCAAGTTTTATTAAGCCATTTAAAAACAAAAAAAAATAATTCAAATGAAAAATATTTTTTCAATCATATTTCTGAGCCTGATGATGGCTGCTACTTTAACAGCTCAACTGGATCGCAGTCAACGTCCTCAGCCGGGTCCGGCTCCGGTCATTCAGCTTGGGGATTTCCAAACATTCAAATTATCCAATGGATTGCAGGTGATCGTAGTAGAAAACCACAAGATTCCGGTCGTTTCCTTCCAGATCACACTCGATGTGGATCCGGTTTTGGAAAAAGACACCAAAGGTTATGTGGATCTTGCCGGTTCGCTCATGCGTGAAGGGACGAAAAACAGATCCAAGCAACAGATCGATGAAGAAATCGATTTTATCGGAGCCAATCTGAGTACATATTCTACAGGAATTTATGCTTCTTCACTCAAAAGACATCAGGAGAAACTGCTTGGGTTGATGTCTGACGTGCTTATGAATCCGACATTCCCGGAAGAACAATTAATGAAAAGTATTACCCAGGCTAAATCAGGTCTTGAAGCCAGCCGCAATGATGCAAATTTCATTGCAGGGAACATTCAAAATGTAGCATTGTATGGTGCAAATCATCCTTATGGTGAAGTGCAGACTGCTGAATCTCTGGATAAAATCACCGTGGATCATCTCAAAAATTATTACAATACATACTTTAAACCCAATGTAGCTTACCTGGTCGTAGTGGGTGACATCACGGTAAAAGAGGCAAAAACAATGGCAAAAAAATATTTTGGCCAATGGAAAAAGGGTAAAGTTCCGACACATGTATATCAGGATCCAAAAGCGCCAGAACACAACCGCATAGCCTTGGGCAACAGGAGCGGAGCTATTCAATCGACTGTTTTTGTGACTTATCCATTGGAATTCACTCCGGGAAATCCGGATGCTGTCAAAACCAGTGTAATGAATTCTGTACTTGGTGGAGGTGTATTTTCAGGTAGACTGATGCAAAACCTTCGTGAAGATAAAGGTTATACTTACGGAGCAGGTTCTTCCATCTCCAATGATAAGCTGATCGGCAATTTTACTGCCAGCACAGAAGTAAGAAGCATGGTTACAGATTCTACCGTTCATGAGATTTTCAAGGAAATGCAGCGTCTGATCGATGAACCTGTAGATGAAGAAACCCTCCAAATGGTGAAGAATTTCATGAGCGGAAGTTTTGCAAGAGCGTTGGAAAGTCCGAGGACCATAGCCAATTTTGCACTGAATGTCAAGCGTTATAACCTGCCCGAGAATTATTATGCAACCTATCTTGAAAGGTTAAATGCCGTGACCATTGCTGATGTTCAGCAAATGGCTGCCAAATATTTAAAACCTGAAAATGCCATCATCGTAGTAGCAGGCAATCAGGAAGAAGTGCTTGAAAAACTCAGGGTGTTCAATCCTAAGGGTGAAGTTGAATTATACGATGCATTCGGACGGCCTGCTGAAGCTCCCAAGGCAGTTTCAGGAGAGATCACCGCCCAGACTGTCATCACAAATTATGTGAATGCCATTGGCGGAGCTCAAAAAATTAGTGAGATCAACGATGTAATCACCTTTATGACTGCAAGCGTTCAAGGGATGAGCCTCGATATGCAAACCAAACAAAAGGCTCCCAATATGTTTTATTCTGCAATGAGCATGGGTGGAAACATCTTCCAGGAACAGATTTTTGACGGAACCCGCGGATTGGTCACATCTATGGGTCAAAAGCAGGAAGTGACCGGAGATGATCTGAAGGAACTGGAATTACAGGCAGCTTTATTCTCTGAATTAAATTACGAAAAGCTGGGTTACACGCTTGAATTGACTGGTATTGAAAAACCGGATGGTAAAGATTTATACAGGATAAAACTGACCGGACCAACAGGAAAAGTAAGCAGTGAGTTTTATTGTGTTGAAACTGGCTTGAAACTGAGATCTGAAATGTCTCAGGAGACACCGATGGGTGTGGTAACCATAGTTACAACTTATGGAGATTATAGGGAAGTAAAGGGAGTAAAATTCCCTTTCAGTATAAAACAACAGGCTGGTCCTCAGACTTTTGAAATGACCGTGAGTACGATCCAACTGAATACAGGCCTGGACAACAGCGCTTTCACTATAGAATAAACCCGGTTTGTTACCTATACAGGAAAGCCTCCAAAATTGGAGGCTTTCTTTTTTTATATCTGAAGAGCAGACAAGTTTAAAAAACGATTTTTATGCAGGTAAATTTTCCTGATAATTTTCACATAGACGTAAGACTTGTTTATTTGATGCCATGCATCCATCTGGAGATGAGTGGACCGAGCAAAAATAAAAATGCACCACAGGCAATGGCGAATAATCCGAGTTTCCGGAAAACACCCAATCCGAGTGAAAGTGAGTCAAAACGCAGATTGCTGATCACTTCACCTGAAAGACTTTCATTCCACATTTTGTCCACTTCTTCCTTCGGCAAGACTTTTACTTTGTCCGGATCTGCAAAATCCGGTGTTCTTGTAAGAAACTCAACATAACTTCCTTCCAGCATTTTCTCTTTTCCCTTTTCACTTTTAATGTCATTCGCTTCCTCAACAATTTCAGAAACCTGAATTCTGGCTTTGTAATAGTTTTCGGCGCCTGATCTGGAATTGAGTTCATCGATAAATTCATCCTTAACCAAAGCCTTTTCCAGCGTATTGGTTACCAGGCTCTCGGCAAACGCATCGGTTTTCAAGGTAGTTTTCAGCACATCATCTGCAATATTTTTCTGAACAGTTCCTTCTGCCACAATTTTTGCCTCATCGATGGATGTCAGCTTGGCAATATGCTTACCTGCCTGGTGTGCAATGGAGGAAGAAAGGAACCAAACGCCCATCAGTAAACCGACAATTTTTGGAGGCGATAATTTAGTCACCAGGGACAATCCAACCGGCGATAATGATAGTTCGCCCAAAGTATGAAGCAAATATAAAAATATCAGGAAAAAAGCAGGAACCAACCCAAGCATCGCACCGGATTTGCCGAGATTAAGCACCAAAAAGCCGGCTCCCAGCATGATCAGACCGAATCCGAATTTGTAAGGCGCTGGTGGTTCCTTTCCGGATTTGGCCAGCTTGATCCAGATCCACGAGAACAGCGGAGCAAATAAAATGATGAAGAGTGGATTTACCGACTGAAAAAATGTGGTCGTCAATTCAGCTCCCATAAAGTTTTTATTTACATTCCTTTCAGTAAAAAGGTTCATTGCACTTCCGGCCAGCTCAAAAAATGTCCAGAAAATCGTAGTGAAGATCAGCAGCATAATGATCACCCAAATCCGTTGCTTCTGAGCCTTTTCATAAGAAGGTGCAATGATAAACAGGAAGTAACCGATCACGCCTGCAGCGATCACTGCAAGAATAATATCCACCACATCGTTTTGAACGATCAACAGCCATGCCAGCGGGATCATTACCGCTGTAAAAATGTAGGGAATATATTTACCGTTAATACCTAACATTTTGAATTGTATTGCATTTTCCGGAGGCAATCCCTTGTCTTCAAAATAGCCCTTGCTTCTTGCCCACATGAAAAGAAGGAAGCCGATCAACATGCCGATGCCCGCAGTCAGGAAGCCATATTGCCAACCTTCAATTTCACCGATCGTACCGCAGGTCAGCGGGGATAAGAATGCACCGATGTTGATGCCCATATAAAACAGGGAAAAAGCGCCATCTCTTCTTGGATCCCCGTCAGGATAAAATTTACCGATCATGCTGGAAATATTTGGCTTGAAGAAACCATTTCCGATCACCAAAAAAGCCAGACCGATGTAGAACAATGTTTGATTATTCAGGAAAAGAGTGAATTGAGCAGCGGCCATGAGCAATGCGCCCCAAATGATCGCTTTTCTGAAACCCATCACCTTGTCGGCAAAATAGCCTCCGATCAGCATTGTCATGTAAACCATGGCGCCATAGGCGGCATAGATACCGTACGCTTTGGTATCATCAAATCCAAACCCCCCCCGGATAAGCTCAGAAGTCATATAAAGGATCAGGATCGCCCTCATACCATAGTAGCTGAAGCGTTCCCACAATTCCACCATAAACAGGGCAAAGAGCGCTTTGGGGTGCACTTTTCTGTTAGTAAAAATCACAATAACCACCCAGACGGCAACCAATACCCAGGCAATGATCATCAATTTGTAAGCAGGATTCATAATTCAATTTTAATTTGTAACGATCAAGCTTTCCATTGGCAGGTATATTTTCATGATTTTTAAGAAAATATTAAAACCAATTTGAACTGACCGGTAAAATAATTAGTTAAACAGCCGTTAAAAATAGAGGAATTAAATTATTTCATTGTATAAACCAGGCTTTTTTTTATTCTTCACCATACAGGCCTGTACTGATCATCGGCAAAATCATTTTTCACTTTAACTCATTTTTATCTCAATTGTGATCTCAATTTTTTTTTGGGTAATGGGAACCTATTGAAATAATATATTTCCAAATGAGATAATTTTTTTATACTTCAAAAAATATTCTTATTTTCGATGTGCTGAGCGGAATAACATTTGCTTTGCGCATCATTTTATCATTTAAATCATCAAGAGGTATGTCAGACAATCAGGAACAACCACAAAAAAATAAAAAGAAGGAGATCATCAAGGAACTCACTCAACCCTTTATCGATCTCACGAGGACATCGAGAGTAATGCTCGGACTGAATATTTCCTATATGCTGGAAGGGTTGACCTATTTCGGAATATTGGGTTTGCTGGGAATATTTTTTAATGAATATATACAGCTGGATGATGTCAACGCAGGTTGGATGGTTGGGTTTATGACAGCCGGAATCACCATATCCATGCTGGTTTTAGGTGCAACGGTTGACCTGATAGGAATCAGAAAATCCTTGTTACTTGCCCTTGGGATCATTCTGATCGGAAGGATCATATTGAGTTTGTCTCCTGAACTGGGCGAACCCGGACTCTGGAATTCGGCCCAGATCATTTCCATGACCGGGATTGTAGCTATCATCATAGGGTATGGTATATTTCAGCCGGCTGCCTATACAGCTGTCAAAAAACTGAATACTGCAAAAAATGCAGCTATGGGCTATGCGATGTTGTATGCATTGATGAACCTCGGAGGATTTCTGCCTGGCTTGATTTCTCCTCCTGTGAGAAAAACTTTCGGGATCACCGGTGTATTCTGGGTGATGGTTGGATTGACCGTTCTCGGAATGCTGACGGTCGCCATACTGATGACTAAAAAAGCCATCCAACAAGCTCAGGAGGCGGTGAAAGCTGTGGATGGAGATTCAGCAGATGATGAAGATCAGATGAAAGGTATGTCTGCTAAGGAAAAATTGAACTATTATCTGAAGAACTTTCCGCTAAAAGATGCCAGGTTCATGTATTTTATTTTCATTTTGATCCCGGTTCAGACATTATTCGCACACAACTGGCTGACTTTACCCCAATACACCAGCAGGGCATTTGAAGGATTTGTGGGAAACAATTTTGAGTTTTTTGTCAACCTCAACCCGATCATGATCTTTATCCTGACTCCGATCGTAACGGCGCTGACACTGAAAAGGGATACCTACAAAATGATGATCATTGGCACCTTGGTCATGGCGGTACCGACATTCATACTGACACTCGGACCCAATATCAATACGCTGATGGCATATCTGATCCTTATGACGATCGGAGAAGCCATGTGGCAGCCAAGATTTTTGCAATGGGTTGCTGAGATAGCCCCAAAGGGAATGACCGGGATCTATATGGGGATCGGACAATTCCCCTGGTTCCTGACCAAAGTGATCACTGCTACATATTCCGGCTGGTTCCTGATGAATTATTGCCCGGATGACACACCGGTCACAGGTCTGAATACCGAATTCATGTGGTTGATCTATGGTTTGATAGCCATCATCAGTCCGATTGGGTTGTTATTGGCCAGAAAATGGATGGTCAAAGGGTTTAAAATGTAAAAACAGCTGTGGGACTGATCTGAGAAGAAAGTTTGGTCAATAAATTCAACCAAAAAAAGAAACTTTGAAAGAGATCAGCTTAGACAATACAAGCAGAAAAGATTTCCATCAATTCATGCTCGGATCGGTGATTCCCCGGCCCATTGCTTTGGTGGGCACCATTAGCCGGTACGGAGTGCCGAACCTGGCTCCATTCAGCTATTTCAATGCGGTGAGTTCCATTCCTCCGGTGTTGATGTTCAGCCTGAGCAGAAAAGGGATCAAAGGAAATAAAAAGGATACGCTGTTGAATATTGAACAGAATCCTGAATTTACCGTCAATATGGTCAGTTATCCTCAGGTATGGCCCATGGTACTGAGCTCTGTCGAATTTCCTTCTGATGTGGATGAGTTTAAAAAATCAGGATTTTCTCCGCTGGAAAGCAAATATATTTCACCTTTTCGAGTAAAAGAATGTCTGATTCAATTTGAATGTAAATTAAGAGAGATCAAAGAGTTGGGTGAAAATACCCACGATTGCACTCTTGTTTTCGGAGATGTGGTATGCCTGCATGTGGATGAATCCATTCTGACAGAAAGCAACCGGATAGACCCGTTCAAACTGGACATTACAGGAAGACTCGGGAAAGAATATTATGCCAGAATTGCACCGGAAAGTATTTTCAGTATTCAAATGCAAACGAATGTTATGCCAACTGGATATGACCTGCTACCGGAACATATAAAGCAAAGCGAGATCCTCACTGCCAATGAAATAGGCCGGCTTGCTGCCATACCCTTAGAAATATATGAAAAGTACTATCAGTCATTTCAAAACAAAATAAAAAAAACATCTGAAAATTTAAGCCTGAATCACCATGCCGTTAGAGAAGCTTTGCTTACGTCAGATGATGATAAAGCAATGAGTCTGATATTTGATTTGTAACAAATCTTGACAGTGATGCTATAAATGAGCATTATTTGATTTATTAAAATCCAAAGTATGCTTTGTTTATCAGGATCGTTTATTATTTTTGTTATCCCATGACTTGCCGCCTGAGCGGATTCCTTAAGATATTATATTTTTCTATAATGCATTGTCCTGCAAATGCATGCATACAATATAAATGAAAAAAGTCCGGTGGAGCGCCGGACTTAACAACGAATCATTATCGTAAAGATTAACTAGAAAATTATTGTTGAAGTAAAAACTAAAATAACTTAGTTTTAATATGAAGATACACTGGATAAAATTTTCGCTGCCTGTGCTGTTATTTTTTTTATTTTCCTCGTGCAATGCAGCAAAATCACTATTTTCTCCCCAGGATAGCCTTGAAAGAAAAGATAGTTCTGAGATGGCCTTCCGAGGCAAAATCATAGACTATTCAAAAACATTGCTTGGATCGCGATACAGATCAGGAGGAAAAACGCCCAAAGGATTTGATTGTTCAGGATATACAGGTTATGTATACAAACAGTTTGACATAAAGTTGGGCGCATCTTCACGGAACCAGGCAACACAAGGCAAAAAAAAATCGCTCAAATCGTTGGAACCCGGTGATTTGTTGTTTTTTTCCTCGAAGGGCAGAATATTTCATGTGGCTATCTTCGAAAAGGAAGAAGATGGCAAATTCTGGATGATCCACAGTGCAACTTCTTTGGGCGTGGTCAGGCAGGATATCAGCAATAATAACTATTGGAAAAAGCGATTGAAATTTGCAAGGGATGTAATATCTCCTTAAATTTATGGCTCAAAAAAATAATGTAGCCATGATCAATTTAATATTATTCGGTCCTCCGGGTTCAGGTAAAGGTACACAAGCTCAATTGCTGGAAGAAAAATATAACCTGCATCATATTTCAACCGGCGATTTGTTTCGTTACGAACTTACAAACAACACAGAACTGGGACAACAAGCAAGGGTTTTTATGGATAAAGGCCAGTTAGTACCTGATGCCATAACGATCGGAATGTTGAAAAACAAACTGCTGAGTCTGGGTGACGATAAAGGCTTTTTGCTGGATGGTTTTCCAAGAAATCTGATCCAGGCCATTTCTCTGGATGACCTGATGAAGGAAATGAACATGGAAATTACTGCGCTGGTTTGCCTCAATGTAACTGAAGAGGAGATCGTAGCCAGGATACTCAATCGCGGCAAAACTTCAGGCAGGTCCGACGACAATGATGAATCCATTATCCGCAACCGGTATCAGGTGTATCTGGATCAAACCAGGCCGGTTTTTACTTATTATGAAGCCAAAAACAGGGCTGCCATGATCGAAGGACTTGGATCCATAGAAGAAATATTTGGTCGGTTGTGCGCTTACATTGACAGTCTGAAATAAGCTGAATTTTTATTTTCTGTTTTTCCGGGCAATTCCATTTTGATGGGTATTGGCAGTATTTCGTATCTGGAGTATATACTCCCGGATAAGTATTGTTATTGAGATCATTACAGGGAATGTCAACAGATTTTTTGAGTTCCACAAAGCACACAAAACAGATACGAAAATCACGAAATTTTTATTTTTTACTCCCAAGCCGGACAAGCCTGAACCAAAGAGGAAAATGATTTAAGATTCCCTTCCATACGGGCAGTCCCCATACGGGCAAGCCCCATACGGGCAAGCTCATACGGGCAGGCCCCATACGGGCAGGCTCATGCGGGCAGGCTCCGATTAACGATTTCAGATCTTGTATTTTATACAAAAATCGTATATCAAGCTCAGTTAAGAGATTGAATATGGTTTTTAAAATCAGGGTCATTCTTTCCCTTTTTTAACCACCCTCAAAACCGGATAATCAGATGCGCTCTTGACCAGATATGCAAATTGAGGATAAGTGGCCAAACCAAGCATAGATTTTGGTTCCAGTGCCTGAATGATCATTTTCCCTTTGAGTTGCCTGACCGGAACATACCAATATTTTGACTGGTCTACGTGTCCGGTCAACTGTTTGGCCAATGCAGGATCAATAACCCAATCTCCTTCAAAATCAATTGAATCGATTTTCTCTATGTAATATGTTTCAAATTTTACGCCTTTCTTTTTTGGAAAACGCCCGTATGCTATCCCTGTGTTTTTGAGCCAGTTGACCAGGTTACTGTCATCCTGCGGAATCAGGTAGGCGACAGGATCATCGACTTCTTTCAGGGACTCAACAACAGGTCTGAAATTATCTGTTACTAAAATGGTATCTTTCGCTAAATCATACGAGTAAACCGGTAGTTGGAGCATGGTTCCGTCTGAACGATGGATCATCTGTATTGATGTAGCGCCTGAACTCAATCCGGAAAGCATTGATTTCCTTTCTCTTCTGACCATTTTTTTGATCACTGTTGCCTGTTCATATACCAATTCAAGCATGTCCAGCATACCGCTCATCTGTCCTTTTGCCCGATGTTCGATGTTTTCAAGGAACATATCCTTTCCATTCATACCTTCCTGGATAAATGAGAGCGTGTTTTGTATGCCCAGACTTTGCCTTCCGTCGTTGATATCGAAAGTGCTTTGACGCAGGTAGCTGATTTCAGGAGGACCACCCGGCAAATATAAAAAGGAAGAAAAGCCACTCTGTTTCAGTTTTTCCAAAATACGGGGTAAAACCTGTTCATTGGCAAAGGTTCTGAGTGTTGGGGAAATATTGATATTGGTACAGGCGCCCAGGGTGACATCGCTGTTTTTGCGGTAACCAGATTTTTCCCAGGATTCACTGTAGGGAGAATATTCATGAACATCCATGGTAACCTCAAAAAGATATCGGTCGAAAAGCATATGCAGCGCCTGTGTCTCGGGTTCAGTCATGATCAGGTGATTCCTGTTGAGGTCAATATGCCGCCCGTTCCGTCTTTGGTTGACTTCCGAGCCATCGGGATTGACCTGCGGTATCAAAACCAGGTCGATGTGGTTGAAAAGATGGCTGAATTCCGGCAGGATCAGTTTTTTTGCGAGCAGCAGCATGCCCTCTTTTCCGGATTGTTCATTCCCGTGTTGTTGGGCAAAGAATAGGACTTTGAGTTTAGATCTGTCTTTTCCGACGCCCTTTTTGGAGAAATGGAGCGCATAGACCGGACGATTTTGCAAAGTTGAGCCTATGATATCCAGTGAAAGGATATCGGACTGTTCATCCAAAGTTTTTACATAACCGGTCAGTTCATCATAGCTGGTGATCCTGGTAAAACCCGACTTTTCCAGTGGTGTTTCCTGGGAAAAAACCAGGAATGGCAATAAGAACATCATCCAAAAATACAGGAGATTTTTCTGCATGGTAACAATTTGAATTTGTTTCAAAAGTAAGGATAATTGGGGAGGAATGGGGTGGAAAGTAGGGATGTTTTTTTGTGTAAGTTGATCGGGATCGGTAAGTAGTAATCAGTGAACAGTGAACAGGAACTTTTCGGTAAGGATTTTCAGTAGGTGTAACAAAGATGAAGCGGATTTTCGAGTGTGGATTGATATTGATGTGATTGATTGAGCTATGATTCTCTAAGAGATTTTAGATTCTATCTATTCTAAAAACTATGCATGAATTATTTTTATTTTTGAATAAATATTCCAATAATAGAAGTTGGATGGTAACTTGTTCAGAAGATCACATAAATGATCTTTTCATTTAATTATTTAATTTCCATGAGGATTTGGAGATCCATCCAAATGCTCTCATGAAAAGAACAAATTAGAAATAAATAATATATAATAAAAAAAATATCAAAAACGATATATTTTTTATCTTTTTTTTAAACTTATATGTTTATTATTGTCAAGATTTTTGAAATTAAAGAAATAATAACAGGTGCATTATATGCTGTTCACCGGACTGCAGAGGCAGACCACAGCATGAACCAAATGGCGGAACAATATTCCGACGCTGAGTTTCTTCTTGCATATTTTGAACAGAATAAGGGAAAGCTTGATTTTTTCAGAACGGATGTTCAAAGTGCTGTTCTGAAAACGATCCAGGAAGTAAATGAATTGACTAGCAGATTTTAGAACTGGCTGAAAACAGTTCAGCATACAAAAAACCTGATCTGGATTCATTATTTGTTCAGTTACATAAGGAAGGAGCATTCACCCATCACCGTTATTATACCGACTTCAGAGCCACGGGACGCAGCGGAGAAGCCCCATGGATAAGGATCTATGCAGTTAAATGTGATTCAAATCTGTACTTCATTACAGGCTATGGAATTAAGCTGGTAAAGCAAATGCAGGATGATCCTTTATTAAAAAATGAGCTTGATAAGCTCGAAAGTGCATCCAGACATTTAAAGCAGCAAGGCTATTTATAAATAAGAAGAATAAAAAATATGGCACTGACAAGAGAGGAGAAAATTGCAAAACTCAAGCAATTGAGTAAACCGGAGGACAAAAATGATAAATGGAGAGAAATAGCACACTGGAACAAGGCTCATGCAGATTCTTTGGAGGATTTTGTGGTGATCGCATTGAGAATAGCTGAAGCCATTAAAGAGCAAAACATTCGTCAGACGATGCTGGCAGAAAGGCTGGCTATTACACCGCAGGCATTGACAAGGATCATGAAAGGAAGACAAAATCTGACGCTGCAAACCATCAGAAAGCTGGAACAAGTACTGGATATTTGCCTGATCAGCATACACAAACATGAACCGGGCGCTATACGACATCATGCGAGGTTACAACAAACGGTGATCAGGTATACAAGCGAAGAAATGCCAGTTTTTTCCGGGAAAATGAAACATTCATCAATTACCGAAACTGTGAGTAAGCCATCTTCCATCAAAAATTATCTGAGAATCGCATGAAGTCCAAAAAAGCTGATAAAATTTCCTTTCAATTAGTTTCCATCACAACAGATGAGTTTGCTACTTTCAAAGAAAATTTTGATCCTGTAAAAACGGGATTCGAAATCAATTTAGGTTTGGATATCCGGGTGAATGACGAACAAAAGATTGTAGGCATGTTCACGAGGATCATTTTTGAGCAAAAGTCAAAGCCCGTTTTGTTGTTGAAATCGGGATGTCATTTCCAACTTGATCCGTCGTTCCGGGAATCACAGACCACAGACCGTACTTTGAATCTGCCTGTGGATCTCTTGACCCATTTTCTGGTGATCGCAGTTGGCACGGCCCGCGGTATAGTACACGCAAAGAAACCTGCCTGGCTTTCCGACATCCTGTTACCGACGCTCAATGTTTCAACCATGATAAAAGAGGATATTCGTTTTAAACTTTTTGGGGAGGAGGAAGAGTACCTTTTAGAAACTAAAAAAAATACCAAAAGTGGGTTGAACTAAAACAAAAAGGATCATACTACAATAAGCCAATGCCCGTTACAGCCAATATAAATTGCAAATTTAATTCGCTACAATGACCATTATGGTGTTGTAGTTACTTTAATCCCTGAGTTTCCCTCATCAATTCCAGAGCCTGATTACGACTTCGATAAAATTAAGACTCACATTCACAGGGAAGTTTATTTGTTAATCTGTAAGGTGTACCATTCTTAAACTCAATATGCTCAATAATAAACTTTCCCGTATTGGGGAAATTAAAATTTCTTACACCTTTTACAATGTCCCCTTTTTCATCAAATTCAATATAACATCCACCTCTAAATTGACCCCATTTACTATTTAATTCTTTATACAGATACCCAGATTTTATGGTGCCATCATCTCTTAGATAAACTAAACCATTATTTAAAAACAATATTAAAGTTTTACTATTAGATGGTTTGAATCCTGCTATATTTTTTAATGTCCCACTTTGAAAAGTCCCATCATCATATAAGGAAAAATAACTTCCCTCCAAAACTTGAATGCACCTATTTGGATCTCGTGGTAATGGAAAACAAATGTTCTTTTGTGAGATATGTAAAGTACCACTAATTACTTTACCATTCGCATTAAAAACTACTTTAGTGTTTTTTGAAAGAAAAACATCTTTTTTAGCCGCTGAATAGAGTTTTAGGTTGTTGGCTAAAGTACCTGAAATAACATTTTTCCTATCTTTAATAGTTATATCTGTACCACGCAAAAACATGACTGAAGTATTTCCAACCTTAACAATTGTATCTCTCATTAATTTGTGAGTCTTAGTCGATTGTGAATTACTAAGATTAGCAGACAGCAGGAAAATAATCAATAAAGCTATTTTGTTCATGTAAATCAAACAATTAATCCGTTAATTAATAATATTCAATTTTGTTATTAATAACAATTTGAAAAAATGCCTTGAATGATATCAAATCTATTCCATGCAAATATTTCATTTTGTTAAAACTTAAAGGCTCTTATATAACATGATAATGTTATAAAAACACTCGTTCGTGATGAGCAAGGAATTGAACAACTAATTACTCATTAGCATAATTACGTCAATTCTATCTTATCATTTTTATAGAAAACACTTTGATTTCTGGGGACATTGAGATTAAAGACCTGTTTACTATTTTAATGCACCAAATACATCAAAAGGCAAAGCAACTAATAATTGTACATTGAAACCATCTTTAAATGATTTTAACTCTTTTGTATTAGTAATATAACTGAATTTTACACCTCCCTGCAATCCCAGAATTTTTCCCTTGTCATCTGCTCCATTAATAAAATAAACAGGTATAGAAATCGCAAATGTTTCACTATTGAAACCATAAGTTGTTGACAAAGAAACAGCAAATGTTTTGCTTTCAGAATCAATCTTATAAGGGAAATTTCTTCTATATTCAATATTAATCTTATTATCTACCTCCTTTGTTGGCTTACCAAAAGTAACTGATTTGTTAAAATAATTAGGCGTTTTTCCAAAGGGTATTAGAAAAGATAAATTTTCTCCAGAAGTATAATATTCTGAATAATTATATGAAAATGCTAAATACCCATAAATCGACAAACTTCCAATAGGTCTAATAAAAGAAAAAGATATTGAGGGTGTCAAATATGAATTTGAATTCTCTATTAGGAAAATTGAATCATTTGTATAGTTATACTCCGATTTAGTAAGAGAACCTTTTATGTTTATTATTATTGGTTTTCTTAATTTTGAAGCGATTCTATTTTGAAATTTAGGCCCTAGTTCCGACAACATTATATTTTTACAACTATCTCCATTTATTTCATTTTCCCTACAATACATTTCTTTTTCATTCATAAATAGGTCAAAATATTTGCTTGGTAGTTCTATATTTTCCCAAAACAATTTACCTATATTCAACGAAATAGTTGTGCCCGGACTTAATCCATCAAGTTCAAACGGAACAGCTGTTTTGTCAGATTTACTTATCTTTTGATCTACTTGTAGACCCATAATAAGCTTTTGAGGAGTAACATATTTCAATTCTATTTTCCCGTTCTCCCCTTCACTAAAAGAAGACACCAGAGAGAAATTTGAAATAAAATTTGGCATAGTCCCATTTCCATTGGGACTCATATTTCTATTGAGAATATTATTTAATCGAAGCGTATCAATTTTCGCAAACTCTTTACTTACTATAAATGTTGCGTCATTTTGAGCATAAATAGAATTAATAACGAAAATACATGATATGAATAGAATAAAAATTTTCATATTATATTATTTGTTAAACAGTAAAATAAAATCCACCCATATCTTGATGAGGGCTTTCATATGACTTCTCCCACTCGAATGGGGGGGATCCTAATTCTGGCGTTTCTACCAGAGCATTGATTGAATAATATGCCGAAGTTGGACTCCATACATGCCATTCCAATCTATAAGTGTGTCCAGTTACTAATGTACAATTTCCATTTTCATTTCCACGTAGTGTTAGAATCTTTATTCCATTACTATTTATTAAATAAAGAATTAAATGTCCATTATCCGCTTGTGTTCTAATTGAAATATTCATATTATTAAACTTTATTGATCATTCTTTTCATTCATATTTATAACTGATTAAAGTTTTTATCTATCTTGTGGTTTTAGTGATTCTTTTTCCCCTGACTATCCGCCTTTAACAAGATATTCAAATACCTAAGCCGCAAAAAAACGAATTCTCCCTTCATTACAAAATTTATCATTTGTGGGTTAACCCCCTAAATGATGGACAGGTTAAAGAATAAATTGTATATAAAAAT
>ERZ761607.2345-NODE-2345-length-20743-cov-4.366686_pt1 | contig 20743 bp, 11 predicted proteins | sample MGYA00511164_ERZ761607 | MGnify/ENA primary metagenome ERZ761607 (study PRJEB28899, sample SAMN02445080) | bioreactor sludge metagenome | biome: EBPR sludge | place: Australia: Brisbane, Thorneside Wastewater Treatment Plant | collected 2011-06-22 ... | reverse complement strand
AGATCGCCGAGCTCGGCGCGCTCGTCCTCGCGAACGTCTACTTCCCGAACGGCAGCGGGAAGGATCGCAGCAACGATCGGGTGCCCTTCAAGCTCGCGTTCTACCGCAAGCTCTTCGACGCGCTCGAGCCGCTGCGCGCGAATGGCGGGCGGGTGCTCGTGATGGGCGACTTCAACACCGCGCCGGAGACGATCGATCTCGCGCGCCCCAAGGCGAACGAGAAGACGTCGGGGTTCTTGCCGGAAGAGCGCGACGAAGTGCGCCGCTGGTGCGCGGCCGGCTGGACCGACACCTTCCGGAGCTTTCACCCGACCCGCGAAGGCGCGTACTCGTGGTGGAGCCAACGCTTCGGCGTGCGCGAGAAGAACGTCGGTTGGCGCATCGACCTCGTGCTCGCGTCGGAAGGCGCGATGTCCTTCGTGCGCGGGGCGACGATCCACCCCGACGTGACGGGCTCGGACCATTGCCCGGTCGGGGTGGAGCTCGACGCGAGCGTTCTCGACTGACCCGAGAGCGACCCGAACCACTCGCACCGTACAAGCCGCGCAACGGAGCGAGCTCGACGCCCCAGCCAACCGTCGTCGAGCGCCACGGGTTTTCCCTTCACCATCAACGGAAAACACCGATCCCGCTTGAGCTTCGGCCGCGCCTCTCCGACACTGAGCACTCTTCACTTCGGGAGCGGCACATGCAGCATCGGTTGGGTCTCCTCGCGACGCGTTCGTCCACGCGTCGGCACTCTCGGCGCGTCCTCGCCGCGCTCCTCCTCGCGTTCGCGACGGCGTGCGGCGCGTCCGGATCGCCCGCGCGCGAGTGTGAGGTCGCGACCGACTGTCCGACTGGCGCCTGCATCGAGTTCCGGTGCGTGGAGCTCGACGACGGCGGCACACGTCCCGACGCGAACGATCCGCGCGACGCGCAGCTCCCCGACGGCAGCGCGCCCGACGACACCGACGGCGACGGCGTCCCGAACCCGACCGACAACTGCCCGATGCTCGCGAACCCGGACCAAGCGGACGGCGACGGCGATCGTGTGGGCGACGCGTGCGACAACTGCTTCGAGGTCGCGAACAACGATCAAGCCGACGCCGACGGCGACGGCATCGGCGACGCGTGCGAGACCTTCGTCGATCCGATGGGCGACGTGGACGGCGACGGCGTCGACAACTCGGTCGACAACTGCTGGCGCGTCGCGAACCCCGACCAAGCGGACGACGATCGCGACGGGCTCGGCGACGCGTGCGACAACTGCCCGAGCGTGGCGAACGCCGACCAGCTCGACACCGACGGCGACGGAACCGGCGACGCGTGCGGCGGCGGCTTCAGCAGCGACGACGACGGAGACGGCGTGGTCGACGTCTTCGACAATTGTCCGGAAGTCGCGAACCCCGATCAAGCGGACGCCGACGGCGATCGCGTCGGCGACCTGTGTGACAACTGTGTTGGCGTCGCCAACCGCGATCAGCTCGACACCGACGGCGACGGACTCGGCGACGCATGCCCGTTCGATCCGTACGATCCCTTCCTCGACACCGACGGCGACGGGGTCTTCGACCGGCTCGACAACTGCCGCACGGTCTCGAACGCGGACCAGGCCGATCCTGACGCCGACACGATCGGGAGCGCCTGCGACAATTGCCCGAGCGTCGCGAACTTCTTCCAAGAAGATCTCGACGGCAACGGCGTGGGCGACGCGTGCGAGCCCCCGCCCGCGAGCACCCCGACCTGCTCGAACGACACCACGATGTCGTCGCGGATCCGCCCGAACCTCTACTTCGTGCTCGACTCGTCGGGCTCGATGAGCGGGTCGCGCTGGAACTCGCTCGTGTCCGCGCTGAACACGATGAGCGACGAGCTCGCGGCCGACTTCAACCTCGGTGTGATGGAGTTCCCTTCGTCGGGCGCGTGCAACGTGAACGCGGCCGCCGAGCTGCTCGACCTGCGCGTGGGTTGGACCGCCGCGCAGTTCCGCGCGAGCTACGGCGGCGCCGCACCCGACGGAGACGGAACGCCCGCCACCACCGCGCTGAACTACGCGCGCACGAACATGCTCTACGAGCTGGCGGCCGATCCGATCCCGAGCCGTCCGAAGGCGATCGTCTTCATCACGGACGGCGCGCCGAACTGCTCCGGCAACAGCGAGGCCACGCTCGCCACCGCCGCCGGCAACCTCTTCGCCGCTGGCGCGCCGGTGTACGCGCTCGGCTACAGCGGTGTGAACGCGACGACGATGGACCTCGTGGCCGAGGCGGGCCGCGGGCTTCCGCGCACCTCGGGCACCGCGGACTGGTTCGTGGTGAGCAGCACGGCGTCGATCGTGTCCGCGCTGCGCGCGATCGCGTCCGACATCATCTCGTGCTCGGTCACGGTCGCGCTCGACGGCGACGAGGACGTCTCGCGCATGATCGTGGAGAGCACGATCGACGGCGCGACCGGGCGGGTGCCGTCGACCGAGTTCACGTACGACGCGGGCGCGGGCACCGTCACGCTGCTGGGCGCAGCGTGCGACGCGCTCACGAGCGCGGTCGCCGCCGGAGGCACCGCGACCGTGCAGGTGCGCTTCGCCTGCCGCAGCACCTGCACGCCGAGCACCGAGGTCTGCGATCACGTCGGCAACGACTGCGACGGCGAGGTCGACGAGGGCTGCGACTTCTGCGCGGACGAGATTTGCGACGGGACCGAAGACGAAGACTGCGACGGCAGGATCGACGAGGGCTGTCCGGGTTGTTCGGTGCGCCCCGAGATCTGCGACGGCGACGACGACGACTGCGACACCCGGGTCGACGAGGGGTGCTCGACCGACTGCCGCCCGGTCGGCGAGGTGTGCAACGGCGTGGACGACGACTGCGACGACCTCGTCGACGAAGGCTGCGCGGACGGTTGCATCCCCAACCCGGAGGTCTGCGACGGCGACGACGACGACTGCGACGGACGCACCGACGAAGGCTGCATACGGCTCGAGTGAGTCAGCTCCCTCGAGGGTCTGTCGCCAGGTCGCCAGACCCTCCCCACCCACGAGCCTTCGCTCCGCCGTCCGGTAGGGCGGATTGCGAAAACGGCTGAGCTTCTTTCCGGAATCCGTCGTCGGCGTGAACGACCACGAGCGACGAGGCCACTCGAGGCCGCGGCGTGCCTCGACGGTGCACGCCGGGGTGAGCTGCGGACGAGGACGACCGGAAAGCGCTGACGACGCATCGCGTCGTGGGCGTTGATCCCCCCCGCGACGCCATCTACCCTCGCGCCCCGTGAGCGACATCGCGTCGGTTCCGCCAATCGGCGGGCCTCTTTCTCCCGGGTCTCTGGTCGGTGGCCGCTTCTTGGTCGAGGGCGGTGTCCGCGAGGACGCGCTCGGCATGGTGCTTCGCGCACAAGATCAAAAGACGCAGAAGCCCATTTTGCTCCGCGTGCTGCGGGAGGGGCTGCTCGACGAGGCGGGCCTCAAGCGCCTGCGCGAGGAGTGTCGCGTCGCCGCGCGGCTCGCGCACCGCAACATCGCGGCGACCTACGGCGTCGGCTCGGGCTTCGTCGCGAGCGAGTGGGTGGACGGGCATCACCTCGCGGAGGTGCTCGCGAAGCGCATCGCGGAGGGCCGACCGATGTCGCTGCGCGGCGCGTACAACGTGGTCGCGCACGTCTGCCGCGCCCTCACGGCCGCGCACTCGCGCACCTGTCACGGCGCGCTTCGCCCCGAGGTGGTCTGGGTCACGAGCGCCGGCCGCGTGAAGGTCTCCGACTTCGGCCTCGGCAAGGCGCTCGTCGAGTCGCAGGGACCGAACGCCCTCCCCTACGCGGAGCAGGCTTCGCTCGCACCCGAGGTGAAGGCCGGCGAGCCGCCCACGGCGCGCAGCGACATCTTCGGCGTCGGCGCGATCCTCTACCAGCTCCTCACGGGCAAGTCGCCCGCGGAGGGCTTCGTGCCGCCCTCGCAGGCGCACCCGGAGGCGACGCCCGCGATCGACGAGATCTTGTTGCGCTGCCTCGCGCTCGACCCGGCGGCGCGCTTCGGCTCGCCCGACGAGGTCCGCTCCGCGCTGCAACCGCTCGCCGCCGCCGCGCCGGAGGCCGACGCGCACGACTTCGACGTGGACGTCGACGTGGACGGCGACGGCGTGGCCGACGAGCCCGCGCCGAAGGTCGCTGCTGCCGCGACGCCGGCGACCGCGAAGCCCACGACGCCTGCCGTCGCGACGCCCGCGAAGCCTGCCGCGCCTCGCCCGCCCGCGCCGCCGCCTGCGGGTGCGAAGCCTCGACCGCCGGGACCACCACCCAAGCCGGCGGCGGCCGGCGCCAGTGCGGCGACGCCGCAGGTCGGTCGTCGCGTCGGCATCGACGAAGAGTTCCGCACGTCGTTGCCCGGCCCCGCACCTGGCGCTGCGGCGGAGGTCGACCTCGGCGGTCTGCTCGCGAAGATCACCGAGAACGACGCGCCGCGCTGGATGGTCGTGAAGGACGGGCTCGATCACGGGCCGTTCTCCGGGCGCGAGCTCGTCGAGCTGATCGTCAAGAGCGAGGTCCTCGCCGACCACGTACTGCTCAACATGGACGACGGCGATCGCCGCCCCGTGAAGGAGCACCCGGAGCTGCGCGAGTTCGTCGACCAAGCGCGCATCCGTCGCGAAGAGGACGCGCGCAAGGCGGCGCTCAAGCGCGCAGAGAGCGCGGAGAAACGCACGGGCGTCGCGAAGGCGGCCATCGCGGCGGGCGTGCTGCTCGTGCTCGGCGGTGGCGTCGCGGTGTTCCTGATGACGCGCGAAGCGGGGGGCAACGAGCAAGTCGCGCAGGCGGACATGGGCGATCTCTTCCAGCGCGGTCAGATCGAGGTCGAAGGCACCGCCGGCATCTTGCCGGATCCGCCTCGCGGTGGCGGCGGGATGCGACGCGCGGGCGGCGGAGGCGGCGGGCGACCGGGTGGCTTCCACGGCTCGTACGAGGACGCGATGAACGTGCCGATCGACCTCGGCGACGCGACGGGCAGCGGCAGCCAAGCGCGCCTCTCGCCGGGCGACGTCGCGTCGACGATGAACCGCAGCCTGAACTCCATCTACAACGCGTGTGTCGTCCCCGAGCTCCGTCGCGGCGGCGCGCTCGGTAACGTCACGATCGACATCGCGATCGCGGGCAGCGGCAGCGTGATGGGCGTGAGCGCGCGCGCGGGCTCGGGCGAGTTCAAGACGTGTATCCGAAACCAAGTCAGCCGCGTTCGGTTCCCGTCGTTCGCGGCGCCGCGCATGGGCGCGCGCTACAGCTTCTCGGCCGGCTGATGCGTTTCGCGCTTCGAACCCTCTGCGCGCTCGCGCTGCTCGTCGGCTGCGAGGCGACGCTCGAGTCGGATCTGTCGGAGACCGACGCGAACCAGCTCGTAGTCGCGCTCCACGCGCACGGCATCGGCGCCGCGAAGGAAGCGGTCGGGACCGGCGAAGACGCGCGCTTCTCGGTCACGGTCGCGCCCGAAGAGGTCGCGCCCGCGCTCGAGGTGTTGCGTGCGGAGGGACTGCCGCGCGAGCGCGCGCCGGGGCTGGCGGAGGTGTTCGGGCAGCCGGGCCTCGTGCCGACCGCGACCGAAGAGCGCGCGCGCTACGTGAGCGCGCTGGCGGGTGAGCTCTCGCGCTCGGTGGAGACGATGGAGCGGGTGCTCGAAGCGCGCGTGCACGTCGCGCTGCCGGACACGCGGCGCATCGCGCTCGACGAGACGCGCCCGCGCCCACGCGCGTCGGTGCTGGTGCGGCATCGCGGTGATCCGGTGGACGACGCCGCGGTGCGCGCGCTCGTGGCGGGCGCGGTGCAGGACATGACGCTCGAGGACGTCGCGGTCGTGCAAGTGCAGGCGAACGTCGAGGTTCCGCAGCGCGAAGCGAACCTCGTGCGTTTCGGCCCGATCGCGGTCACGCGCGGGAGCTCCACCGCGCTCAAGGCCGTGCTCGGCGGAGCGCTCGCGCTGCACGTCGTGCTCGCGGTGCTCTTGGTGATCGGCTGGCGTCGCAAGCGCGTCGTCCCGGTCGCGGAGCCGCCGGCGGGCTGACGAACGCGGAGGTGGAAGCGCGGCGTTCACGTCGCCCGTCGTTCGCGTGCACGTTCGCCTTTACGTCCACGTTCCACGTTCACGTGCACGACGACGCATCCGCGCTTCGTCGGCTCGGATCGAATCGCGCATCGGATCCCGACGGGTCTGCGATACGCTCTTTCCCGCGTGCCTCGGGGGGCGCGCGAAACGCTGCACGCGCACGGCGCGGGAGAGGGGTGCGATGTCCACGAAGTTCCTGGAAGCGACGAAGTACTACGTCGAGAGCGCGGCGAAGCTGCTGGGGCTCGCGGCGGACGAGACGAAGCAGCTCGAGACGCCGCACCGCGAGGTCCGCGTCGAGCTGAACATCCGAATGGACGACGGCACCATCGGGACCTTCATCGGCTTCCGCGTGCAGCACGACAACGCGCGCGGCCCCTTCAAAGGCGGAATCCGCTACCACCATCACGTCGACAGCGAAGAAGTCACCGCGCTCGCGTCGCTGATGACCTGGAAGACCGCGGTCGCGGGTGTGCCCTTCGGCGGCGCCAAAGGCGGAATCCAGGTCGACGCCTCGAAGCTCTCCGAAGGCGAAAAGCAGCAGCTCACGCGCCGCTTCATCGACGGAATCCACGACATCATCGGGGCGACGACCGACATCCCCGCGCCCGACGTCAACACCAACGGGCAGACGATGGCGTGGATCTTCGATCAATACTCGAAGTACCACGGCTACCAGCCCGGCGTCGTGACGGGCAAGCCGGTCACGCTCGGCGGCAGCGAAGGGCGCGAGCAGGCCACCGGACGTGGCGCGGTGTTCGCGACCGAAGAGCTGCTCGCGTCGATCGGCGAGAGCGTGGTCGGCAAGCGCGTGTCGATCCAGGGCTTCGGCAACGTCGGCACCTGGGCCGCGAACGACTTCGTCGCGAAGGGCGCGAAGGTCACTGCGATCAGCGACATCTCGGGCGGCTACGTGAACGACGCCGGCATCGACGTCGCGGCGGCCATCGCGCACGTGAAGAAGCACAAGAGCCTCGCGGGGTTCACGGGCGCCGAGCACGTGAACGGCGACCGCGTGCTCGTGCAAGACTGCGACATCCTCGTGCCGGCCGCCCTGAGTGGCGTGCTGACGAAGGAGAACGCGGGCGACGTGCGCGCGAAGTGGATCATCGAGGGCGCCAACGGTCCGACGGATCCGGAAGCGGACGAGATCCTCGAAAAGAAGGGCGTCCTCGTGCTGCCCGACATCTACGCAAATTGCGGCGGTGTCACGGTGAGCTACTTCGAGTGGTCGCAGAACATGCAGCACTACTACTGGGACGAAGCCCAGGTGAACGAAGCGCTCCACAAGGTGATGCGTCGCGGCTTCGCGAACCTGGCGGAAGCGCGCAAGAAGCACGGCTGTTCGTTCCGCAAGGCCGCGTTCGTGGTCGGCCTCGGTCGCGTGGTGGAAGCGACGCGCCTGCGCGGGCTCTGATCGCGACGCCCGATCGCCACCCGCGATCACGAAGCCCCGAACGCGCTCTTCGCGTCCGGGGCTTCGGCGTTTCCGCGCTCTCCTCTTGCGCGCGACCACACGTTCGCGGAACGCTCGATGCGCGATGGCGGAAGGCGAGAAAGACAACACCGCGCTCTACGTGCTCCTCGGCTGCGCGGGCTTGCTCGTGCTCGGGCTCTGCGCGGCCACGGGCGTCGGCGTGTGGATGGTGATGGAGCAGGCGTCGTCGGCGCCTCCCGTCGCGTACCCGACGCCGATTCCGAGCCCCACGGTCCCGACGCCGCCGCCGCCGATCGCACCGTCGCCCTTCCCGCCTTCCACGGGCCCTGCGCTCCCGCCGCCGCCGAGCTTCGCGCCGCCCATGCTGGTGCGCGCGACGATCGACTCCGTCGAAGGCGCGAGCCCGGTCGCGGTCGGCACCGCGTGCGAGTTCACGGTGGAGCGCCAGCCCTCGCCGGAGCAGCCCTCGGGCTACTGGTGTCGCACGCAGATCGTGTGCGGCGGTCGCCTGCTCTACGGTGGCCCCTCGGCGGGCTTCTTCCCCTGCACGCTCGGCGAGGGAACGCCGCGCACGGTGGTCGGACAAGACCTCGAGACCACGAGCGTCGACACCGACGCCTCGATGACGATCGACACGTCGACCGCGACGCTGGCGATCCGCGACGACAGCGCGGGACCGTTCGGCGCGTACGGCGTGCGTGCTCGCATCACCGAGACGCGCTGAGCTCGACATCGCCCGAGCACGCGTGATCGTGCGAATCGTCGCGCGTGTAGTACGTAGGCGCGGTGACGTCTCCCTCGAGCCCGACCGCCAGCCCCTCGTCGACCGGTGGATCCCCGCACGCCGACCACGAAGCACGACGCGACGTGCACGCGCGCACCGTGGAAGCGCTCGAGGCGCGCGCCGGCCGGGTCGGTCTCGGGCGCCTGCTGCTCTTCCTCGCGCTCGTCATCCTCGGCGCATCCGCGTGGAGCCGCCACGACCCCGCGCTCGGCGCGGGCGCAGGCGCGGCGCTGCTCGGATTCGTGGTGCTGGTGATCCTCCACGCGCGCGTGCTGACTCGACGCGACGAAGCGGAGGCTCGCCGCGCCGTGCACGATCGACACCTCCTGCGGCTCCAGGGCCGCGCGAGCGAGCTCCCGCCGGCCGGAAGCGCGACGCCCGATCATCCGTACGCGGTCGACGTCGATCTCGTCGGCGCGAGCTCGCTGCAGCAGCGCCTCGACGTCACCCACACCGTGCGCGGGACCGCGATCCTCTCCGCGTGGCTCGGCGCGCCCAGCGATCCCGCCACGATCCGCGAGCGCCAAGCTGCCGTCGCCGAGCTCGCGCCGATGCGCGAGTGGCGCGAGAGCCTCGAAGCGCTCGCGGGCCCTCCCGACCAACGCCTCGACGCGGCCCCCTTCCTCGAGTTCACGCGCCGCAAGCCGCTCGTCACCACGCCGGTCGTCGTGCTGATGCACGTGTTCCCGCTCTCGGTGCTCGGGCTCTTCGTCGCCGCGAAGCTCGGCGCGCTCCCCGACTCCGTGTGGACCGCGGCGCTCGGCCTCCAGACCATCGTCGCGTTCGGGTTCAAGAAGCAGTGCACGGACGCGTTCCAGCTCGTCGCCGCACGCCGCGGGTACGCGGAGGCGTTCCAACGTCTGCTCGTGCTCGTCGAGCAAGGTCGCTTCGAGTCGCCGCTGCTGCGTCGACTGCAGGAGCGCGTGCGCGTCGAAGGCCGCGCGCCCTCGCAGTACATGGCGCGCCTCGATCGCTGGGCGGGGCTCGCGGAGTTCTACACGCAGTTCCCGGTCCACTTCGTGGTCGACCTGCTGACGCTCTGGGATCTGCACGTGCTCTGGCGCCTCGAGCGCTGGAACGCCGACGTCGGCAAGGGCCTCGAGGACGCGTTCGAGGCGCTCGGCGAGGTCGAGGCGCTCGCGAGCTTCGCGGCGCTGCTCGCCGACGATCCGAACGCGCGGCTGCCCGAGCTGCACGACGCGCCGGTGACGTTCGAAGCCGACGGCCTCGCGCATCCGCTGCTCTCGACCGATCGTCGCGTCGCCAACGACGTGAAGCTCCCCGGCCCCGAGCGCGCCGCGCTGGTGGTCACCGGCTCGAACATGGCGGGCAAGTCGACGCTGCTCCGCGCGGTCGGCCTGAACCTCTCGCTCGCGCTCGCGGGCGGTCCCGTGATCGCGTCGCGCTTCGTGTTCTCGCCCGTGCGGCTGCGAGCCTCCATGCGCGTCGACGACTCGCTCCAGCGCGGCGCGAGCTACTTCCACGCCGAGCTCACGAAGCTCCGCACCGTGGTCGCCGAGGCGGACGCGCAGCCGCCGATCTTCTTCCTCCTCGACGAGATGCTCCGCGGCACCAACGCGCGCGCGCGACACCTCGGCGCGCGCGCGATCCTCGAGCACCTGCTCGCGCGCGGCGCGGTCGGCCTCGCGGCCACGCACGACGTCGCGCTGGCTTCCCTCGAAGACGAGACCGACGGTCGCGTGCGCAACGTGCACTTCACGGACGTGCTGCTCGATGGCGAGATGGTCTTCGACTACCGGCTGCGCGACGGCGTCGTGCGCACGAGCAACGCGCTGCGGCTGCTCCAGCTCGCCGGCATCGACCTGAAGGACGTCGACGATCGCGTGACCGACGGCTGACCGCGACATCCTCGCGCAACGACGACCGAGCCCCGAGTCGCTCGAGAGATCCGTGGCGGGCGGACCGAACCTCGCGATACCTTCGCGCCGATGTCGTCGTCGCGCGTCGTGGTGTGCGCCTTCTTCGCTGCTCTGCTCGCTGCATGCGGCGACGACGCCTCCCCTCCGCCGACCGACGGCGCTTCGTCGATCTGCACGCGCGACGTCGAGTGCGACGACGGGCTCTTCTGCAACGGCACGGAGACCTGCGGCGGCGACGCCTCCCCCAACGGCTGCTCGGCCGGCACGCCCCCGTGCGAAGGCCGCTGCGACGAGTCGCGCGCGCGCTGCCTCGGCTGCGAGGTCCCCGACGCCGACGGCGACGGGCACGCCGCGATCGCGTGCGGCGGTGACGACTGCGACGATGGCGACGCGGATCGTTTTCCCGGCAACGTCGAGACCTGCGACGCGGTCGGACGCGACGAGGACTGCGACCCCACCACCCTCGGCGAGGACCGCGACCGCGACGGCTTCGTCGACGATCGCTGCTGCAACGTGCAGGAGAGCGGCGCGCTGCGCTGCGGCGACGACTGCGACGACCTGCGCGACTCCGTGAATCCGAGCGCGCTCGACGTCTGCAACGAACGCGACGACGACTGCGACGGCAGCACGGACGAAGAGCCCTCGCTCGTGTTCTACGTCGACGCCGACGGAGACGGCTGGGGCGTGGACGGCGATCCGGACGACGAGACGTTGCCCTCCGAGACGCGCCCGATTCGCGCGTGTGCGCGCCCCGACGGCTACTCGCTGCAGCCCGGAGACTGCGACGACGAGGATCCGCGCGCCGCGCCCGGCTCGCTCGAGATCTGCGGCGGCGGCGACGAGGACTGCGACGGCGCGATCGACGAATACGGCGAAGGTGCCGAGACGCCCGCGATCGATCCGCGCCTCTGGTACGTCGACGCCGATCGCGACGGCTGGGGCAACACCGAGCGCGTCGAGCTCGGCTGCGCTCCGCCCGACGACGGCCGTACGTACGCGCGTCGACTCGGCGACTGCCGCGACGACCGCGACGACGTGAACCCCGGCGTGACCACCCCGCGTCCCGTACCCTCGTGCCCCGACGGCATCATCCGCGGCGACATCGCGATCGCGTTCTTGCCCTTCCACTGCGGGGGCGGCCGTTGGGAGTGCGTCGACGCCTTCGAGCGGCGCTGCGGGGAGTACACGTTCGTCGACGCGTGGTGGGACTACGACTGCTCCGGAGCCCTCGAGACGTATCCGGTGGTGCCCATCTACTTCTACACGCCGGAATCGGACGAATGCGGGCGCTTCTCGGAGCAGCGGTTCCCCCCGACCGAGTGCGGACTGCTCTCCGGGCTCTCGCTCGAGTACGGCCCGCCCGTCGTGCCCCTCTGCGAGGCGACCCCCATCGGAGAGCTCGGCCCGGTCCGTTGTCTGTGATCTCGCGCGGAACGACCTCTCGCGGATGAGGTCGGACGAGCGACCGCGCGACGCGTGTTGAGCGGACACCGCGCTTCGGCCACAACGCGCGCGTGGAAGCGCTGCCCATCGACGCGCACTTGCCGACGATCCTCGACGCGCTCCGTGCACGTCGAAACGTCGTGATCGTCGCCGAGCCGGGCGCGGGCAAGACCACGCGGGTCCCGCGCGCGCTGCTCGATCGCGGCTTCGCCTCGCGCGGAGACGTCGTGGTGCTGGAGCCTCGGCGCTTGGCCGCGCGCCTCGCCGCCACTCGTGTGGCCGAAGAGCTCGGCGAAGAGGTCGGCCAGCGCGTGGGCTACCAGGTGCGCTTCGACGAGCGTGTGAGCCGCGCGACGCGTGTGCGCTTCGTGACCGAAGGCGTGTTCGTCCGCCGACTCACCGAAGACCCGAGCCTGCGCGGCACCGCGGTCGTGATCTTCGACGAGCTGCACGAGCGTCACCTGCACACCGACCTCGCGCTCTCTTGGTGTCGACGCGCACAACGCGACGGCGTCGACCTGCACCTCGTCGCGATGAGCGCGACCCTCGACGCGGTTCCGGTCTCACGCTTCCTCGACGCCCCGGTGATCGACGTGCCGGGTCGCACCTTCCCGGTGACGATCGAGCACGCCGAGAAGGAAGACGATCTTCGTGGGCCTGCGGGGTCAGCCGCGGACCATCGACGGTTGGAGGCGAAGGTCGCGTCCGCCGCCAAACGTGTGCTCCGCGAAGAGCCGAGCGGCGACGTGCTGGTCTTCCTCCCAGGCGCCAGCGAGATCCGTCGCGCCCAGGAATCCCTCGCGGGCGTCGACGCGGAGCTCACGATCCTGCACGGCGACCTGCCGCCGAACGAACAGGATCGCGCGATTCGATCTTCCTCGCGTCGCAAGATCATCCTCTCCACCAACGTCGCAGAGAGCTCCGTCACGGTGCCCGGCGTGGTCGCGGTGATCGACTCCGGGCTCGCCCGTCAGGCGCGCGTCTCGCCGTGGAGCGGGCTGCCTTCGCTCGTCGTCGATCGCATCAGCCGCGCATCTGCGAAGCAACGTGCGGGTCGCGCCGGTCGCGTGCGCGCGGGGCGCTGCATACGCCTCTACACCAAGCACGATCACGACACGCGCGACGAGCACGATGCCCCCGAGATCGCGCGCGCCGATCTCGCCGAGCTCGCGCTCTTCCTCGCCGCCGAAGGCGTCGACCCGCGCGCGTTCCCCTTCTTCGAGCCCCCGCCCGCACCCGCGCTCGACGCCGCGCTGCGTTTGCTCGAACGGCTCGGCGCGCTCACGTCGAATGACACCACCGACGCACCCACCGTCGCGATCACCGCGCTCGGTCGACGCCTGCTCGCGCTCCCGACCCACCCTCGCCTCGCGCGCCTCGTGCTCGAAGCGGAAGCCCGCGACGCCGGACCGCGCGGAGCGCTCCTCGCGGCGCTCGCCTCCGAACGAGACCTTCGCCTCTCCACCCGCACGCGTTTCGGCGACTCGCGCATCGACGTCGCGGTCGGAGCGTCGGATCTGCTCGCGCAGCTCGAAGCGTTCGAAGCCGCCGAAGCCGAACGACTCTCCGCGTCCGAGCTCCGCGCGCGTGGCCTCGACGTGCTCGGCTTCCAGCAGGTGAAGAAGTCGCGCGCTCAGCTCGCGCGCGCCGCCCGCGTCGGCCGCGAGCCGGCGCTCGGTCTCGAAGACGAAGAAGAAGCGCTGCTGCTCGCCACGCTCGCCGCGTTCCCGGATCGCGTGGGCAAACGTCGCCGCCCGAACGCACCCCAGATCGTCTTCGCAGGCGGGGGCAGCGCGGAGCTCGCGGAGACCAGCGTGGTGCGCGAAGCGGAGCTGCTCGTCGCGGTGGACGTCGTCGAAGGCGAGCGCGGCCGCGCGGCGGCGATCCGCGCGGCCAGCGAGGTCGAACCCGAGCACTTGCTCGAGCTCTTCCCCGAACGCATCGAGGAGCGCCGCACGCTCCGCTTCGACACGAAGACGCAGCAGGTCGAGGCGAGCGAAGCGCTGCTCTACGACGGCCTCGTGCTCGACGAGAGCGTTCGGCGCGACGTCGAAGGCGAGGACGTCGCGGACTGCCTCGCGAGGGCTGCGATCGAGCACGGGCTCGAGAAGCTCTTCGACGCGGACGGCCTCGAGAACCTGCGCCGTAGGCTCGCGTTCGCGGCCGCGCACGGGCTCGCGCTCCCCGACGACGCCGCGATCGAGGCCGCGACGCAGGGCGCGAAGGTCGGCCCCGAAGCGCCCGGTCGCGTGAGCCTCTCCTTCGTGGAGCGCGCGCTCGCGGACGCGTGCATCGGCCGGCGCAGCTTCGCGGATCTGCGTGGCCTCTCGCTCGAACAGGCGATGCTCGCGCGCCTCGATCCGAGCGCGGCCTCGAAGCTCCGCGAGCTCGCGCCAGAGTCGATAGCGCTGCCCGGTCGCGCGCGCGTGCCCGTGACCTACGAGGTCGATCGAGCGCCGTGGATCGAGTCGCGGCTGCAAGACTTCTTCGGGATGAAGCGAGGCCCCCACGTCGCGAGCGGTCGCGTGCCGCTCGTGATCCACCTGCTCGCGCCGAACTTCCGCGCGGTGCAGGTGACCACCGACCTCGAAGGCTTCTGGGCGCGCCACTACCCCACGCTCCGCAAGGAGCTGATGCGTCGCTACCCGAAGCACGCGTGGCCGGAAGATCCGCTCACCGCGACGCCACCGGAACGCAAACGCTGATTGACGAGCCGGCTCGCGCCTCGCGGCGTTCCGTCTCGCGTGCCAAGCTCGCGCCCGAATGTTGGCGATGCCCTACCGCTCGATCCAGCGCGTCTACTTCGACGACCTGGACGCCCTGAACATCCTGCACAACGTCCGCTACCTGCTCTTCATCGAGCGCGCGCGCGGCGAGCTCCTGCAGGCGCTCGGTTTCCTCTGGCAGGACCCGCTCGAGAAGAACCCCGACAAGTACCACGTGGTCGCCGCCCACACGATCGACTACCTCGCGCCGGTGCGCGGCGAAGGCGAGCTCAACGTCGAAATCCGCCCCGTGCACCTCGGTCGATCCAGCCTCGTGCTCGACGCGCTCGTGACCTCGCGCCACGGGAACACCACCCACGCGCGTTCGTCGACGCGCCTCGTCCGCCTCGATCCCGAGACGAACACGCCGTGCGCGTGGTCGGACCGCATGCGCAACGCGATCACGCCGCTCTTGCCGGCGACCTGAGCGCGATCGCGCGCATGATCCCCACGCGCGCGTTCGACACGCGCTCGGTCGACACGCGCTCGATCGACCGTTCGACACGCGCTCGATCCTCACGCGGCGGCGCGAAGCACACGTCTTCATCGAGGGAATCCCCTCGACGGCGCACCCGCACGCGCATCGCTCGTGCGGAAGCGTCCGCGCGTGCGGTACGCTGACCGTCGATGTCACACCCCCGCTTCTCGCTCCTCGCCCTGGCCCTCGTGGTCGCCTGCGATTGTTCGAGCTCCACCGGCGGTGGCCCCGGCGACCCGTGCGAGGTCGTGGACGACTGTGCGGCCGGCCTGATCTGCCTCGACGACGTCTGCCGACCCGCGCCCGACTCCGACGGCGGCCCGCGCCCCGACGGCGCGATCCCGGACGGCGGCGTCGCATGCGAGGTCGAGAACGAGTGCGGCGGCGGACGCCTCTGCTGCGCGGAAGGCGAGGAGTGCGTCGACGACTTCGCGTGCTCGCCCGTCTGCGAGAACGCGCGCTGCGGCGACAACCGACTCACGTGCTGCGCGGCGGGCCAGGTCTGTCTCGACGGCGTCGTGTGCGCGGCGAGCTGCGCGGAGGACCGTGCGCTCTGCGGCGCGAGCCTCGACGTCTGCTGCCAGGTCGGCGAAGTCTGCGTCGAGGACGCGTGCGTCGCCCCGGGCGCGGAGTGCGGCGACGACTTCGACTGCCTCGAAGAGGGCACCTACTGCGAGCCCACCATCGGCCGCTGCCTCACGAACCCCTCGCCCCCGCTCTGCGAGGTGCGGCCCGACTTCGAGGACGTGAGCCTCGAGATCGAGTGGCATTGGGCCGGCGAGACCGTCGGCGGCAACCTCTACGCGAACGTGATCACCGCGCCCGTCGTGGGCGACGTCTCCGGCGACGGCATCCCGGACGTCGTGGTGCCCGTCTACCGCGGCAGCGATCTCGACGTGACCATCCTCGTCGCCATCCACGGCCGCACGGGCGAGACGCTCTGGACCGTCTCCGGCACCAACGCCGCCGGCTCGCAAGGCTCGGTCGCGCTCGCCAACCTCGATCCCTCCGACGACTCGCTCGAGGTGATCTACCTCGCGCGCGACCGCGCGCTCGTCGTGCTCGACGGCGAGACCACCACCCAGCTCGCACGCTTCGCGACCGCGACGGGCGCGACCTACGGCAACCCCTCGATCCACGACCTCGATCGCGACGGTCGCGCGGAGATCGTGCTGGGCGCGCGGGTCTTCGACTTCACCGAAGCCGGCGGCACCTTCTCGCTCACCTCACGCTTCGACTCCGGCGCCTGCAACACCTCGGGAACACACTCCGTGGTCGCGAACTTGGACGCCGATCCGGAGCTCGAGATCACCTGCGGTGCCGTCGCCTACGACACCGACGGCTCGATCCTCTGGGGCACCACCACCAGCACCAACATCGGCTACGCGGCGGTCGGCGACCTGAACGCGGACGGCGCACCGGAGGTCGTCATGGTGCGCGGCGCCCAAGTCACCGTGCGCGACGGCGCGACCGGCGCGCTTCGCATGGGCGTCGGCGGCTCGTGGTTCTCCGGGATGCTCCCCATCCCGGCCGGTGGCCAAGGAGGCCCGCCGACGATCGCCGACTTCGACGGCGACGGCCTGCCGGAGATCGCGTCCGCCGGCTCCGGCGCGTACGCGGTCTACGATCCCGACTGCATCGACACCCCGATCGCGGGTCGCGAAGCCGGCACCTGCGACCGCATGGAAGGCACCACCGGCGCGATCCGCTGGTCGGCCTCCGTGCAAGACCTCTCCAGCTCGCGCACCGGCTCGAGCGTATTCGACTTCCAAGGCGACGGCATCGCGGAGGTCGTCTACAACGACGAATGTTTCCTCCACGTCTTCGACGGACGCGATGGTCGCGGAATCCTGATGGAGCCCTTCGCGAACAGCTCGCGCACCGGCTCGGAGTATCCGATCGTGGTCGACGTGGATCGCGACGGAAACAGCGAGATCGTGGTCCCCGCCAACAACGATCAGATCGCGCGCGACGACTGCCGCCCTGCCTGGCGCGCGGCGTTCGGCTACGCCTCCGATGCCGAGATTCCCGAACGTTTCCGTAACGGTACCCAAGGCATCTTCGTCCTCGGCGACCCCGCGGACCGCTGGGTTCGCACGCGCCCGATCTGGAATCAATACGCTTACTCCGTCACCCACGTCGACGACCTCGGCGGTGTTCCGGCGACTCCGCCAGACAACTGGATGGTCGAAGGGCTGAACAACTTCCGCCAGAACGTCCAAGGAGAGGGCGTGTTCAATGCGCCGAACCTCACGGTCGAGCTCGAGGTCGTGGCCGCGTGCGGAAGCCGAGAGGTCCGACTCTCCGCCGTCGTGCGCAACGCCGGAAGCCGCGGTGTCCCGGCGGGCGTTCCGGTGGAGATCGTGCAGACCGCGCCCGCGCCTGGCGGCGTGGTCGCGACGTTGATGACGACGCGGCCGCTGCTGCCCGGCGGCACCGAGCGCCTCACCGCGGTGGCGAGTGATCAACCGACGGACGTTGAGCTGCGCTTCGAGGTCCGCGTCGACGGAGACACCGCGACGAGCACCGTCGTCGAATGCAACGAAGAGGACAACGCGGCCGAGGGCACCGAGATGTGCCCGGGCCTCGTGTGAGCGCGTCGGCGAGGTGAAGACGGCTCGGCGTGAGCGGCTCACGGTGTCCGTCGTAGTCGTGGTCGTGAACGGCGAGGCGTTCGCGAGCGCCTACGATTCCTCGTTCACGTCGCCGTCGCCGCTCACGTCCACGTCCACGTCCACGTCCACGTCAACGCTCACGTCAGCGCCGCGTCTTCGCCGACGCCCCCGCGCTCAATGCGTGAACTTCGCCTCGAGTCGCGCCTGCATCTCGTCGAGCCCGCTCTCGTCCACGCCACCGACGAGCTGGATGCGGATGCTCTGCTGACGCCCGCTCTTGCGATCGAGCGCGCGCACCGAGAGCGTCCCGTCGGCGTCCAGCATGAAGGTCACCTCGATCTGAACGCTGCCGCGTGCGCCGGGTGGGAGCTCCGTGAGCTGCACCTCGCCGAGGAGCTGGTTCTCCTCCAGACGCCGCGACTCTCCCTGACAGACCCGCACCACGACCTCGCTCTGATCGTCCATGCCGGTCGAGAAGATCCGCACTTGTTCGGTGGGGATCGCCGCGTTGCGCTTGATGATGTGCTCGCAATAACCCGCGACGGTCTCGAGCCCGAGCGAGAGCGGCGTCACGTCGAGCAAGAGGGGCGGCGCAACGGGCGCGGGCGGCACGTCGTACACGACCGGCTCGGGCGCGCTCAGCGGGGGCGGCGCGTCGAACGTCAGCGGCTCGAAGGGCGCGTCGAACGCCGGGCTGGCCGACGGTTGGGGAGCAGCGGGCGGCGCGCCGAAGTCCGTGAGGGGCGCAAATCCCGGATCGAGCCCCGGAGGCAGACCGAGATCGAACGCGGGAGCGCTGCTCGGCACCCCGACCGCGAAGGCGGGCGCGGGGCGAATCGGCTCGAGCGGCGGCGGCTCGGGCAGCGGCGGCGGAAGACCGAGCTCTTGCCCACCCGGCTTCGCCATGGTCGCCACTGGCGGCGGAGGTGGTGGCGCGGGGCGAGCGCCTGCGCGCGGCGGCGGTGGCTGCTTCGAGGGCCGGTCCGACGCCGCGCTCCGCGGATCGTGCGCGAGCCCCTCGGCGACCTCTTCGATCGAGATGCGCGGCTGCGACATCCGCGAGGGCTTGAGCGCGACCTTGCCGAGCCGCGACTTCGCGCGCGAGGTCGCGAGCGCCTTGCCCTGGATCGCCGCGCCCTGCGCCACGACCACGTCGGGATCGATGTCGGCCAGCGGCGTCTTGCCGAAGTAGTCCGCGACCAGCCGATGCACGAGCGGCATGCGCGTGGAGCCACCGACGAGGATCACGTTGTCGAGCTGGGTCGGACGAATGCCCGCGACCCGCATCGCCTCCTCGCAGACGTCGAAGGCGCGCGCGAGCAGCGGCGTCGCCATCGCCTCGAGCGCCTGACGCGTGAGCCCGAACGTCAGATCGAGCGACACGCCGCCTGGGCCGTACGCGAGCTCTTCGACGCGAAGCTGCACCTCGGACTCGTTCGTGAGCTGACACTTCGCCCACTCCGCCGCCGCACGCAGGCGCTCGTAGGCCTGCCGATCGTTGCGGGGGTCGTAGCGGTGGTGCGCGAGGAAGGCCTCCGCCATCTGCTCGGCCACGAGGGAGTCGATGTCGTCGCCGCCGAGGTAGGTGTCCCCCGCGGTCGCGAGCACCTCGAAGACCTCGCCCGCGAGCTCGAGGATCGTGACGTCGAAGGTGCCGCCGCCGAGATCGAAGACCGCGATGCGCTCGCGCGATCCGCGCCCGTAGCCGTACGCGAGCGCGGCCGCGGTCGGCTCGTTGAGGATGCGCAGGACTTCGAGCCCCGCCACGCGCCCCGCGGCCTTGGTCGCACTGCGCTGCAGCTCGTTGAAGTTCGCCGGCACCGTGATGACGGCCTTCGTGCACGGCTCGCCGAGCGCTTCCTCCGCGACGCGCCGCACCTCGCGCAGCACGAACGCGCTGATCTCCGAGAGCGTGTAGCTCTCGCCACGCGCTGACACGAGCACGCCGCCCGAGTGGCTCTCCGTGAGATCGAACGCGAAGCGCGACTGCGCGCGCCGCACCTCTTCGCTCTGGAACGGCCGACCGATGAGCCGCTTGACCGAGTAGACGGTGTTCGGCGCGTCGAGCAGCCGACGATCACGCGCCGCGCGGCCGACGATCACGTCGCCGTTCGGATGGAACGAGACCACGGACGGGATCAGCCGATGCCCCTCCGCGTCCGTGAGGACTTGAACCGCCGTGTCGTCTGCGATGGCGACGACGGAGTTGGTCGTTCCGAGATCGATGCCGAGGACGGGGGCGCTCAAACCACGAGACCTTTCGCGTAACGCGCGAATGCTACGCCGCCCACGGAAGAATCGGAAGCGGCGCGTGCGGGGAGAACCCCCACCCCTTGCCGTCCGTCGCCCACCGAGTCGAAGCGGAGCCCCTCACCCCTCACCCCGCACTGCTTCGCTGGTGGGGAAGTAGCCCTCCGTGAGCAGCGGGGTCTCCACCCGCGCGTGCGCGCCTCCCGGACCGTGGCCCTTCACCGCCTTCGCGAGCTCGTCGTTCGACGGTACCCTCCGCGGCTCGATCGGCTGCGGCTGCGCGACCGTCTGCAGATGCAGCGTCTGCGTGGGGAACGCGAAGTCGACCCCGAGGCGCTCGGCGAGACGGAGGATCTCCAGCAGCACGTTGTGCCGCTGCCGCAGCTCCTCGCTCCACGAGGGCACCTTCAGGAAGAAGTAGACGAAGACCTGCAGCGACGACGCGCCGAAGTGGCGGAAGTGCACCTCGTAGGCGTCCTGTCGAACCGCCTCGTTCGCGCGGAGGATCGCGCGGATGCCTTCCACGAACTCCTGCACCTGCTCGGCCGTGCTGTCGTAGGTGATGCCCACCTCGAAGGTCTGTCGACGGAAGCGACGGCGCCCGTAGTTGTCGATCGACGCGTCGGCCACCTTCGCGTTCGGGATCGTGATGAGCGAGTCGTAGAAGGTGCGGATGCGGGTCGAGCGCATGCCCACCTCTTCCACCACGCCTTCGTGCCCCGCGACCACCACCCAATCGCCGATCTGAAACGGCTGATCGGCGAAGATCGAGACCGATCCGAAGAGGTTCGCGACGGTGTCCTTCGCCGCCAGCGTGAACGCGAGCCCACCGAGCGAGACGCCCGCGAGCAGCGAGCCGACGTCGACGTCGAGGTTCTGCAAGACGAAGATCACACCGACCACCGCGACGAAGACCTTCGCGGTCTTTCGCACCAGCGGCACGATCTGATCGTCGAACTTCGTCTCCGTCCCGGCCGCGCGCTTCGCGAAGAGATCCGCGCCGAGATCGACGAGCCGGTAGAGCAAGAG
>ERZ761607.2343-NODE-2343-length-20763-cov-6.224020_pt1 | contig 20763 bp, 14 predicted proteins | sample MGYA00511164_ERZ761607 | MGnify/ENA primary metagenome ERZ761607 (study PRJEB28899, sample SAMN02445080) | bioreactor sludge metagenome | biome: EBPR sludge | place: Australia: Brisbane, Thorneside Wastewater Treatment Plant | collected 2011-06-22 ... | reverse complement strand
GGGCCGGAAGGCGAGGTGTGTATTGTTGTCGAGCCGATGGAACGCCGCATCGCTGAGGCGGGGGGTGACCAGGTTGAACCACTCCCCCAGCCGGCCCGGCACGGTGCCGGTGGTCAGCGGCCGATCCTCGAGAGCCCGGACCACCTTGCTCGCCGCCTGCTCAGGGGTGAGGCCGGGGAGCTTGGCGTAGGCCTCAGTGGGGGCGCTCATCGCGGTGCGCACCAGGGCGAACCGCATGTTGGTGAAGGTCACGTTGTCGCCGTACGTCTCGCGTCCCGCGATCCGGCTCCACACGTCGAGAGCGGTCTTGGAGGCGATGTAGGCGGTGTACTTCGGTGCCTTCATCTGCACACCCCAGGTCACGACATTGACCACGTGACCGAACCGCTGCGCACGCATCGCCGGCAACAGGCCGAGGGTGAGCCGGACCGGCCCCAGGAAGTTGACGGCGGTGCTGCGCTCGACGTCGTGGAACCGGTCGTAGGAGATGCTCAGCGACCGCCGGATCGAACGGCCGGCGTTGTTGACCAGGTAGTCGACCGGGCCGTGCTCGTCGAGCACCCGCTTGACGAGCAGGTCGACGGCTCCACCGTCCGCGGTATCGGTGAGGTCGCAGACGTACGCCGCGGCGCGCCCGCCGTCGGCCTCGATCGAGGCCCGCACCCGCTCCAACTCGTCGGCCCGTCGCGCCACCAGCAGCACGGTCGCCCCCCGCGCCGCGACCGACATGGCGGTGGCCTCACCGATCCCCGACGAGGCGCCGGTCACCAGGACGGTCCGACCCGCCAACGGGCTCGGCCGCCCCCGCAGCCGACGCAGCCGCGCACGCGGTGTCTCGAACAGCAGGCCCACGTCGCGAGTCTGCCAGCCCGACCCGCGAGGCGCCGCGAGGCCGTCGCTGGTTGAGCCGCGAGCAGCGAGCGTGTCGAAACCCGGCAACACGGGGCTGGGACGTGATCAGGTCCGGTGCCTTCGCTGCGGCGGTTTCGACACCGATCGGCGCTGGCGCGCCTCCGGGCTCAACCACCGCCACCGCTGGTTGAGCCGCGAGCGCAGCGAGCGTGTCGAAACCCGGCAACACGGGGCTGGGACGTGATCAGGTCCGGTGCCTTCGCTGCGGCGGTGCCAAACACCTGCTCGTCGACCACCTCGAAGATCGTGGGTGGCCGGTGCTCGGCAAGCTGGGCCTGGGACTGTGGAGTGGCGAAGACACCGCGCAGGAACTCACGGAACTCCTCGGCCCGGGTGGTGGAGTCGAACTCCAGGTCGACGATGACCTGGTGCGGGTCGTCGTGGCCACGGACCACGCGGTAGGAGCGCACTCCACGGCTGCGGCGCTGCTGGTCGAACTTGTCGAAGACGGCCTTCCAGTCGTCGTAGTCGTGCACGGTGTTCTCAATGTGAAGGGTTGCCATGCCGCCACGCTCACCGGTCGCCGGGACCAGCACCATCCCAGGTTCTGAGGGGTCCGCCGCTGCGCCGGTCGCCGTACGCTCGCGACGTGTCCGACGCCGCCGTCCTCGACCGCGTCGAGCGGCTCTGCCGGGAGCCGCTCACGCCGAAGGCGCTGCGCGAGGCAGCGCTGGAAGTGGTACGCCGCGCGGTGCCGTACGACGCGCACGTGTGGCTGCTGACCGACCCGGTGACCTGCGTGGGGACCTCGCCGCTGGCCGACGTACCGATGCTCGCCTGGCCGCAGTTGCCCGAGCTGGGCCGGCAGCGCTATCTCACGCCGCTCAACCGGTGGACCGAGCTGCGGCGGGGCGGGACGCCGGCCGCCGGGCTGCACGCGGCCTCCGACGGCGACCTCGCGCGCTCCCAGCTGTGGCGCGAGGTGCTCGACGCGATGGGGGTCAGCGATGTCGCGTCGTCGGTCTACGCGGACCGGTTCGGCTGCTGGGCGTGGCTGGACCTCTGGCGCTGCGGAGGCCGGTTCACGAGCGCCGAGGTCTCGTTGCTGGGCGCGCTCACCGGCCCGCTCACCGAGGGGATCCGGGCCGCGCAGGCGCGCACCTTCATCGAGGAGGCGGAGCCGCTCGAGCTGGCCGGACCCGCTGTGCTGCTGCTCGACTCGGGACTACGCGTGGTGAGCAGGACCGCCACCGCCGACGCCGCGTTGCGCGAGCTGAACCCACCCGGAGAGGAGCCGATCCCCGATCCCATCCCGGCGGCGGCCCTCAACGTGGCCGCGGCCCTGGTGGCGGCCGAGGCCGGCGCGCCGGTCGGGCCGGCGTGGTCGCGAGTCCACCTCGGCGCCGGCCGCTGGGTGACGCTGCGCGCCGAGCGGATGACCGGCGCGGTCGACCTGGCTGTGACGATCGAGGTCAGCACGGTGGCCGAGCGGCGTGAGGTGTTCGCCCTGGCGCACGGTCTCAGCCCGCGGGAGCGGGAGGTGCTGGGCCAACTCGCGACCGGTGCCGACTCCCGGACCATAGCCCGCGCTCTCGCGCTGTCCGAGCACACGGTCAACGACCATGTCCGGGCCGTCCTCGCCAAGTGCGACGCCCCGACCCGCGCGGTGCTCCTGTCGCGGATCGCCGGCCGCTGAGCTTCCTGAAAGACGACGGCTCAGGCCAGCGACTCCAGCCAGGCCTCGTGGAGGGCGGAGAACCGGCCATCCCCACCGGCGATCAGCTCGGCCGGTGAGCCGTCCTCGACGACGCGGCCGTGCTCCATCACCAGCACCCGGTCGGCGATCTCGACGGTCGAGAGCCGGTGGGCGATGATCACCGCCGTGCGACCCGCGAGCACGGTGCGCAGCGCCTGCTGGACCAGCCGCTCGGAGGGTACGTCGAGCGAGGACGTCGCCTCGTCGAGGATGAGCACGGCCGGGTCGGCCAAGAAGGCGCGAGAGAACGCGACCAGCTGCCGTTGGCCGGCCGAGAGCCGACCGCCGGAGTTGGCGACATCGGTGTCGTAGCCCTCCGGCATGGCCGTGATGAACTCGTGGGCGCCCAGCGCCCGGGCCGCGGCGACGACCTCAGCCATCGTGGCCTCGGGCCGGCCGAAGCGGATGTTGTCGGCGATCGTGCCGGAGAAGAGGTAGTTCTCCTGGGTCACCATCACGACGTTGTCGCGCAGTTCGGTGGAGCGGATCGAGCGCAGGTCGATGCCGTCGAGCAGCACCCGGCCTCCGGTCGGGTCGTAGAAGCGGGTCGCCAGCTTGGCCAACGTGGTCTTGCCGGCCCCCGTGGTGCCGACCAGAGCGAGGGTCTGTCCGGCCGGCACCGTGAGGTCGAGACCGGGCAGCACCGGCCGGTCCTCGACGTACTCGAACCGAACGTCGTCGAAGCGCAGCTCGCCGCGGACCTCGCCGAGCTCGACCGGGGTGGTGGGCTCGGCGACCGAGGGCTCCTCCTCGAGCACGCCGGCCAACTTGTCCAGCGCCGCTGAGGCCGACTGGAAGGTGTTGTAGAACTGGCTGATCTCCATCATCGGCTCGAAGAACTGGCGCAGGTAGAGCAGGAACGCCGCGAGCACGCCGACGGTGACGTCGCCCTGGTAGGCGCGGTAGCCGCCGTAGATCAGGACGACGCCGATGGTGAGGTTGCCGATCAGCCGGATGCCGGGCATGAACCACGCGACCAGCCGGAACGCGACGAGGTTGGCGCGGCGGTACTGGTCGTTGACGTCGTCGAAGATCTCCTGGTTGCGGGGTTCGCGGCGGAACGCCTGCACCGCGCGGATGCCGCCCATCGACTCCACGAAGTGGACGATGACCAGCGCGACCTTCTCGCGGGTGACCTTGTAGGAGGACGCCGACTCCCGCCGGAACCACACCGTGATCCAGGCCAGGAACGGCCCGCACAGCAGGGCGACCAGCCCGAGTTTGACGTCGAGGAACAGCAGCAGCGCCGCCGTCCCGACCAGGGTGAGCGCGGCGGTGACCAGCCCGTCGAACCCGGTCTCGAGCATCTCGTAGATCGCGTCGACGTCGGAGGTCTGCCGCGAGATCACCCGGCCCGAGGTGTAGGCGTCGTGAAAGGCCGGGCTGAGCACCTGGAAGTGCCGGAACACACGGCGCCGGATCTCGAAGAGGATGTCCTGGCCGATCTTGCCCGAGCGCACCAGGAACAGCTGCCGCGCCACCGCCTGGGTCAGCGTCGCGAACAGCATGGCGGCGACGATCACGAGCAGCGGCCGGAGGTCGTCGTCGGTGCGGATCGGTGGGATGCCGGAGTCGATGCCCAGCGCGACCAGCAGTGGGATCGCCAGCCGAGCGGCGTTCTCGACCACGACGATCACGATCAGCAGCTGGATGGCTCGCTTGTACGGCGTCAGCAACTCGCCGAGCAGCCGCTTCGAGCCGCCGCCCAGCGTGCCCGCGGTCATCCGCTCGGCAGCCTCGTCGGCGTCGACCTGAGCCAGCCCGCGCCACGCGGTGGTCTCGTCGACCGGGACCTCCGGTGTCTCGGTCGTCATGCGCCCACCTCCTCGTGGGCGAGCACGGGCAGGTCGGCGTCCGAGCCGAGCAGGTCGCGGTAGGCGGGCACCGTGGCCAGCAGCTCGCGGTGGTCGCCGACGTGGGTGATCCGGCCGTCCTGGAGCAGCGCCACCCGGTCGGCCAACAGCACCGTCGACGCGCGGTGGGCGACGATCAGCCCGGTCGTGTCGGCCAGCACCCGCTGGAGCGCCTCCTCGACCAGCCGTTCGGTGTGCACGTCGAGAGCGGACAGCGTGTCGTCGAGGATCAGGATCTTGGGCTGGGCCAGCACCGCGCGCGCCAGGGCCAGCCGCTGGCGCTGGCCGCCCGAGAGGGCCATGCCCTGTTCGCCGATCCGGGTGTCGAGACCCCACGGCAGCTCGTGCACGAACCCGGCCTGCGCGACCTCGAGGGCCTGCTCGATCTCGGCTTCGGAGGCGGGGTCGAGATCGGGATCGCGACCCAGGGTGAGGTTTTCGCGGGCGCTCATCGAGAAGAGGGTCGGCTCCTCGAACGCGGTGGCCACCAGCGAGCGCAGCTGGCCGAGCTCGAGCTGGCGTACGTCGACGCCGTCGATGGTCACCCGACCGCCGGTCACGTCGTAGAGCCGCGGGACGAGGGAGGTGAGCACCGTCTTGCCGGAGCCGGTCGCGCCGACCAGGGCCACGGTCTCGCCGGGCGCGAGATCGAGGTCGACCCCGCGGAGCACCGACTCGTCGGAGTCAGGGAAGGCGAAGTCGACCGCCTCGAACCGCAGGTGCCCCCGCGGCTGATCGATCCTGCGGGTGCCGCCCACGATGTCGGGCTCGGTGTCGAAGATCTCGAGGATCCGGGCGCTCGCGGTCATCGCCTCCTGGGCCATCGCCAGGATCACGCCCAGCGACGCGACCGGCCAGACCAGGGAGAGCAGAAGCGTGATGAACGCGACCAGTTCGCCCGGGGTGAGCAGCCCCTTGCCGACTCCGATCGCACCCATCAGCAACACGATGACCACGGCGAGGTTGGGGATCACCTCGAGGAAGGTCCAGAACCTCGCCGAGAGCCGGACCTTGTCCATCGAGGTGGCATAGAGCTTCGCGGCCGCTTCGTATTGACGCGAGATGTGGTCCGAGCGGCCGAAGGACTTGATCACCCGGATGCCGACAGCGCCCTCCTCGGCCCGGGTCGCGAGGTCGCCCTGCTCGTCCTGGACCCGGCGCGAGACCACGACGTAGCGCTTCTCGAAGCGCATCGAGAGCCAGATGACGGGGAGCGCCGTCGCGGCCACGACCAGCCCGAGCGGCCAGTAGAGGTGCAGGAGCACCCCGGTCACCACGGTGACCTGGAGGATGTTGAGGACCAGGAACAGCAGCCCGAACCCGGCGAACCGGCGGATCGCGGAGAGATCCTGGGTGGCGCGGGAGAGCAGTTGGCCGGACTCCCACTCGGTGTGGAAGCTCATCGGCAGCGCCTGGAGCCGCTCGTAGAGATCGTGCCGGATCTCGGTCTCGAGCCCGAGGACTGCGTCGGCCTGGACCCATCGGCGTACCCAGATGAGGAACGCCTCGAGCACCCCGAGGCCGAGGGCCAGCAGCCCGAGCGGGAGCAGTGCGTCGAGATCTCGCTCGGCGATCGGACCGTCGATGATCGCCTTGGTCACCAGGGGGATGGTGATCGTGAGCCCGACCGCGCCCAGCGCGGCCGCCGCCATGACCGAGAGCGCGCGGAGATGAGGCCGGAAATAGCCCCGGAGCCGCCACAGCGAGTGGACGCCCGCTGTCTCCGTGTGCTCCGAGGTTGTCATCGTCAACGACTCTAGATCGAGCCACCGACAGGGGCTAATCGTTATCTGGTGCTTACCCGTGCAGGCCTGTGGATGACCGTTCGCGCCGCGCTTCGGGACCGGGCACAGTGGCTGCCGACAGCTGATCGGACATGGGAGAGCGGCAGCATGATCATTGGTATGACGCGCAGGGCGAAGATCGCCGTCACGGTGCCGCAGGAGCGACTTGACGCGGCACAGCGGGCGGTCTGCGACGGGCGCGCTGCAGGTGTCTCGGCCTACGCCGCGGAGGCGATGGAGCAGCGGGAGAAGTCGGAAGACTTCGTCCTCAAGCTCGAGGAGGCGCTGGAGGAGTCCGGCGGACCGATGACGGATGCAGAGCGTGAGGAGATCGATCGGCTCGCGGGCTGGTGAGCAGCGATGCGCCGGCTGGACCCCGACGTCGCCGTCCTGGTGGTCTGACCACCCATCCCGCGTGGGTGTGTCGGTGGACACGGCGAGACTGACTTCATGACCGACTCACACCCCGTGTACGCCGTCCAGGTGGTCGTCGACTGCACCGACCCACACCCGCTCGCCGACTGGTGGGCCGAGGCACTCGGCTGGCAGGTGGAGCCGCAGGACGAGGAGTTCATCCGCTCGATGGTCGACCAGGGGTTCGCCACCGACGACGACACGACCCACCACCACGACCGGCTGGTGTGGGCCTCGGGCGCGGCGATCAACCACCCCGAGGGCACCGACCGGGCTCCGCGGATCCTGTTCGTCCAGGTGCCCGAGGCCAAGACCGTGAAGAACCGCGTCCACCTCGACCTTCGACCCGGGGTCGACCCGACGACCGCCGAGCTCGACCGGTTGCTCAGCCTCGGCGCGACCCGGATCGGCCAGGGCAGCCAGGGCCCCCACGCCTGGGTGGTGCTCACCGACCCCGAGGGCAACGAGCTCTGCCTTCCGGTGCCACCCGGCACCTGAGCCATGCTGAGTGCCACGATGGGCGGGTGACGGACTGGAGTGGCGAGGAGTACGCGCGGCTCGGCGGGTTGCAGCGACGGATGATCAGCGAGGCGTTGTCGAGCCTCGAGTTCGGTCCGAGCGACCGGGTCCTCGACATCGGGTGCGGCGACGGCTTCCTCACCGCCGCCATCGCGAAGCTGACTCCCCAGGGCTTGGTCGTGGGGGCCGATCGATCGCCTCGGATGGTCGCCACCGCAGAGACGACCGCGACCGGCGAGGAGTCGCGGCCGTGGTTCGTCCTTGCCGACGCGCTCGCGCTGCCCTTCACACGCTGCTTCGACGCGGCGGTGTCGTTCAACGCGCTGCACTGGGTGCCCGAACAGCAACGGGCACTGGAGCAGATCGCCGCGGCGCTCAAGCCGGGCGGATCGGCGACGATCCAGATGGTCTGCGCGGGCCCACGCCCCAGCCTCGAGGCCGTCACGATGACGCTGTGCGGCGAAGCCCGTTGGGCGCCGTGGTTCCACGGCTTCGAGGCACCCTTCGTCCACGTCGACCCCGACCGGTACGCCGACCTGGCCGCGACGGCGGGCCTGACGCTCGACGAGGCGACCGTGGCCGACCGGGAGTGGGACTTCGGCTCGCGCGAGGCACTGTTGCAGTGGTCGGCGATGGGCTGCACCGCGTGGACCGACCGGCTGCCGGTGGAGCGGCGCGGCGAGTTCATCGCAGAGCAGGTCGACAGCTACGAAGAGATCTCGGGCGCCGCCGGGCTCTTCCGATTCATGCAGTTGCGGGCCGTCCTGCATCGCAGGTGACTTGAGCTACCCCGACAGCAGCCCGCGGACGACTCGCAGCCCGACCGACATCCGCGCGAGGTCGGCCTCGTCCTCGGCGCAGATCTGGTTCAAGGTCTTGGCGGCCTTGGCGACCTGGGCGGCGTCGCCATCCTCCCAGGCGCCGATCCGCGCCGGGGCCGTGTCGTCGGACGAGGTGCCGCGCAACACCTGTGCGGTCAGCTCGGTGTGCACGCCGTGCAGGTCGTCGCGGAGTGCGGCGCGGGCCATGGTCTGCCACTTGTCCTCGCGGGGCAGCGCCACGATCCGCTGCAGCAGCACCGGGAGGCCGAGCCGCTCGCCGAGCGCGAAGTGGACCCGGGCCACCTCCTCGGGAGCCAACCCCTCACGTTGGGCGACCTCGACGATGCCCAGCAGCATGTACGCCGGCTCCAGCACCGCCACCCGGCGGGCCAGCTCCTCGGGCACGCCGCGCGCCTCGTAGGCCGCCAGCCGCTCGTGGTAGGTCTCCAACTCCCGCCCCGACATCAACTCGGGGAGCTGGGCCATGGTCGCCTGCACCGGTGCCGCGAACTGATCGACCGTGGCCTGGCTGTCGAGCGGTGGACGACGGTGGGTGACCAGCCAGCGCGACGCCCGCTCGACCAGGGTCCGCATCTGGATCCGCATCCGGGTCTGCAGGGCGGCGTCGAGCCGGTTGTCCCAGCCCTTCAGCTCGGTGCGGTAGGGCAGCGAGCCGTAGATCTCCCGGGCCACGAAGTTGGCCCGGGTCAGGTCGGCGACGCTGGCGCCGGTCTCCTCCGCGAGTCGGGGCCAGTAGGTCATCCCGGCGCCGTTGACCAGGTCGTTGACGACCTGGGTCACGATGATCTCCCGGCGCAGCGGGTGCGCGCCGATCTGCTGCTGGAACGACGCGCGCATCGGCGTGGGGAAGTACGCCGTGAGGTCCTGTCCCAGGTAGGGGTCGTCGGGCAGGTCGCCGGCCAGCAGCTCATCGGCCAGGACGATCTTGGTCCAGGCCATCAACACCGCCAGCTCGGGTGGGGTGAGCCCACGACCGCGGTCGAGGCGGCGGCGTACGGTCCGACGCGAGGGCAGCCCCTCGATCTCACGGTCGAGCGTGCCCGCCTGCTCGAGGCGGCGCATGAAGTCCTCGTGCACGTGCAGCAACGAGGGGGCGTGGGCGACGGCGTTCGCCAGCGCGAGGTTCTGCTCGTAGTTGTCGCGCAGCACCAGGGCCGCGACCTCGTCGGTCATCTCCGCCAGCAGCGCGTTGCGCTGCTTCTCGGTGAGGTCGCCGTCCTTGACCACCCGGTCGAGCAGGATCTTGATGTTCACCTCGTGGTCGGAGGTGTCGACGCCCGCGGAGTTGTCGATGAAGTCGGTGTTGATCCGGCCGCCGTCCTCGGAGCTGCCGCCGGCGTCACCACCGTAGAGGACGTACTCGATCCGTCCGGCCTGGGTCAGCCCCAGGTTGCCGCCCTCGCCCACGCACCGCGCGCGCAACTGGGAGCCGTCGATCCGGATGGCGTCGTTGGCCTTGTCGCCGACCTCGGCGTGCGTCTCGCTCTCGCCCTTGACGTAGGTGCCGATGCCGCCGTTCCAGAGCAGGTCCACCGGGGCCTGCAGGATCGCCTTCATCAGCTCGGCCGGCGTCATCTTGTCGATCGAGGCGTCGATGCCGAGCACCTCGCGGACGGCCTCGCTGATCGGCACCGACTTCAGCGCGCGCGAGTAGATGCCACCGCCCTCGGAGACCAGGCTCTTGTCGTAGTCCTGCCAGCTCGACCGCGGCAGGTCGAAGAGCCGGCGGCGCTCGGCGTACGACGCCGCCGGGTCCGGCGCCGGGTCGAGGAAGATGTCGCGATGGTCGAAGGCCGCCACCAGCCGGGTGGTCTCCGAGCAGAGCAGGCCGTTGCCGAAGACGTCGCCGCTCATGTCACCGATCCCGACCGCGGTGAACTCCTCGGTCTGGCAGTCGATGCCGCGCTCCCGGAAGTGCCGCTGGACCGACACCCAGGCACCCCGGGCCGTGATGCCCATCGCCTTGTGGTCGTAGCCCACCGAGCCGCCGGAGGCGAAGGCGTCGCCGAGCCAGAAGCCGTAGTCGAGCGCGACCCCGTTGGCGATGTCGGAGAACGTCGCCGTGCCCTTGTCGGCCGCGACCACGAGGTAGGAGTCGTCACCGTCGTGGCGCACCACGTCGGGCGGCGGCACCGTGACGCCGTCGACGAGGTTGTCGGTGATGTCGAGCAGGCCGGAGATGAAGGTCTTGTAACAGGCCACCCCTTCGGCCAGCCACGCATCGCGCTCACCGGGGTCGGGAAGCTGCTTGCAGAAGAAGCCACCCTTGGCGCCGACCGGCACGATCACGGTGTTCTTGACCATCTGTGCCTTGACCAGGCCGAGCACCTCGGTGCGGAAGTCGTCGCGCCGGTCGGACCAGCGCAGGCCGCCTCGCGCGACCGAGCCGAACCGCAGGTGGACGCCCTCCACACGAGGCGAGTAGACGAAGATCTCGAACTTCGGCCGCGGCTGCGGCAGGTCGGGGATCGCCGACGGCTCGAGCTTGAAGGACATGTAGGGGTGCGGCCCGCCGGATTCGCCCCGCTGGAAGTAGTTGGTCCGCAACGTCGCCCGGATGTGGGTGAGGTAGGAGCGCAGGATCCGGTCGTGGTCGAGGCTGGCCACGTCGTCGAGCGCGGACATGATCCGGGTCTCCAGGCCCTCCTCGCCCGACTCATCCGCCCCGCCCGATCGGCTCGGGTCGAAGCGAGCCTCGAACAGCGCGACCAAGAGCTTGGTGATGTCGACGTTGCCGCGCAGGGCGTCCTCGATGTAGTCCTGCGCGAACGGGCTGTTGCCCTGCCGCATGTACTTCGCGTACGCGCGGAGCACCGTGGCCTGGCGCCAGGTCAGCCCCGCACCCAGCACCAGACCGTTGAAGCCGTCGATCTCGTTGAAGCCGTCCCACACCGCGCGCAGCGCGTCCTGGAACAGCTCGCGGGAGCCCTTGGGCAGCGACCGGCCGTAGCGCAGACCGAACTCGTAGATCATCGAGGACCGCTCGAGCCCCTCGAGCTCGTAGGGCCGCTCGTCGACGACCTCGATGCCCATCGACGAGAGCATCGGCAGCACCTCCGACAGGGACAGCTGCGCGCCGATCCGGTAGACCTTGAGCCGCGCCTCCCCCGGGCCGGCGTCGAGGTGCTCGTAGAGCGACAGGTCGAGCCCGCTGTCCTGGGCGGACTCGGTGCGGATCGCCTCGAGGCGGCCCAGATCGACCGCAGCCGTGCGGGGTGAGAAGTCTTCCTTATAGGCCTCGGGGAACGACTCGGCGTACCGCCGGCCGAGCGTGGTGCCGACCTCCTCGCCGTACTCCGCGATCACCGCCTGGGTGAAGTCGTCGCGCCAGGACCGGGACGCGTCGGTGAGCCGGCGTTCGATCTCCGCGGTGTCGACGTCGGGGATCGTGTCACCCTTGGGCAGGTGCACCACGAAATGCACGCGCGCCGTCGTCGACTCGTTGATGCGGACCGTGAACTCCACCGACTCGCCGTTGAGCTGCTCCTGGAGGATCCGCTCGAACCGCTCGCGGACGCCGGTGTTGTAGCGATCGCGGGGCAGGTAGACCAGGACGGAGACGTAGCGGCCGTAAGTGTCGCGGCGGATGAACATCCGCAGCGCGCGTCGCTCGCGTGCGCTCATCGCGGCCTCGGCCATCGGCGCGAGCTCGTCGACCGGGGTGTGCAGCAGTTCGTCGCGAGGGTAGGTCTCGAGGGTGTCCATCAGCGCCTTGCCCGCGTGGCTGCGCGGGTCGAAGCCGCTGCGCTTGAGGACCGCCGCGGCCTTCTCGCGGATCAGCGGGATCCGCATCAGCGACTCGGTGTAGGCCGCGCTGGAGAACAGGCCGAGGAAGCGCCGCTCGCCGTCGACCTCGCCGTTCTCGTCGAAGGTCTTCACCCCGACGTAGTCGAGGTACGCCGGGCGGTGCACGGTCGCCCGCGAGTTGGCCTTGGCCAGCACCAGCAGGGTCTTCTCGCGCGCCTTGGCCTTGACCGCGTCGGGTAGCCGCCCGAAGGACTCCGACAGGTCCTGGTCGGCGCGGAGGATCCCGAGCCCCGTGCCGGGGACGGCGCGGAGATAGTCGTCGCCGTCGTGCGACTCCAGCTTGTACTCCTTGTAGCCGAGGAAGGTGAAGTGCTCCCCGCCCAGCCACTCGAGGAGCTCAGCGGCCTGCCGCACCTCCTCGGGGTCGAGCGCGGGCGGGTCGCCGCGGAGTCCGGCCACGATCTCGTCGATCTGGCTGTGCATCTTCTGCCAGTCCTCGACCGCCTCCCGGACGTCGCGGAGCACCCGCTGGATCTGCTCGACGATCGCGTCGGGGTCGTCGCCCTCCGGCAGGCGGTCGATCTCGACGTGCATCCACGACTCGCGGACCGCCTCTCCCTCCGGCTGCAACGACCCGTCCGGCACGGGCGTGACCGACTGGAGGACACCGGTGATGTCGCGGACCACGTCGAAGTTGGGGTGGATCACGACATGGACGTCGCGCAGCTGGCGGGAGAGCTCCATGGTGAGCGAGTCGACGAGGAACGGCATGTCGTCGACGACCACTTCGACCACGCTGTGGCCGGCCGCGGACCAGCCCTGGTCGGCCAGGCTCGGCGCCGTGACCAGCACGTTGGCCGTGCCCTGGGGGCGCTCGGCGGCGAGCTTGTAGTGCGCCGCGAACGCGCCGTACACGTCCATCTCGCTGCGATCGGCCAGGTCCTCGGGGGCCACGTGGCGGTAGTACGCGCGGAGCAGCTCCCCCACCTGATCGTGCGGTGGGCCGCCGGTGCCCTTGCCGGCCTGAGCCAGGGCGATCGCCTTGTCGATCAACTCGATCTTGGACTGCTCGGACGTGGACTGGTGCGTCGTCGTTGACACACTGCCGACAGTAGGACCCCCGGCGGGTTGCCAGCCAGTCAGGTCACTCAGCGCGGGTGTTGCACGTGGTGGCCGGCACCGGGTCGGTCTCACAGCTCGGAGCGCAGCTCCCACAGCAGCGGGTAGTAGCGGAGCGGGAGCCGGCTGCGGAGATACGTCGAGCCGCTCGACCCGCCGGTGCCCGACTTCGACCCGATCATCCGCTCGACCATCGTCACGTGCCGGGCCCGCCAGTTGGCGGCGAGCTCGTCGTGCTGCAGGAGTGCCTCGCTCACCGCCCAGATGTCGGCGTACTCCTCGCGGGTGTGGGCGACCGTACGCAGGGACTGCTGGATCTCGTCGTCGCTGCCGGCCGTGAGGCCGCGGGCGCGGAGTACGTCGAGGAACGCGTCCCACAGGGTCGGCTCCTGCAGGCGCCGGCGGAGCCGCTGGTTCTCCTGCTCGGTGAGCCCCTTGAACCGGTCGACGTACCGCGGGTCCTTGGCCCCGGACAGGAACTCCAGCTCACGGAACTGCACCGACTGGAACCCGCTGGCCGGCGCCAGCCGCTGCCGGAACTCCAGGAAGTCCTGCGGCGTCATCGTCTCGAGCACGTCGACCTGGTGGACCAGGACGCGCTCGATGACGTGCACCCGCTGCAGGAGATGCTGCGCCCACCACAGCCGGCCCGCCGTCAGCGCCTCGCGCGCGGCCACGGTCTCGTGGAGGAGCTGCTTGAACCACAGCTCGTAGACCTGATGGATCGTGATGAAGAGCAGTTCGTCGTGGGCCGGTGGATCGGACTCGAGGTGCTGGGAGTCCAGCAGTTGCGGCAGTCGCAGGTAGCTGCCGTAGGTCAGCTGGGCCCCCTGCTCGCCGAAGGAGACGAACTGCTCCTGCTCTTCCACCATGGCCTCACCGTAGCCATCTGGGGTCGTCGACCGACATGCACCATGATGGTCCGCGTGGCGACCAAGCTGACCTACGAGCTGACCTACCAAGCACCTCTGACCGACGTCGGCGAGATGTTGATGGAGCCGTCGTTCCGCGAGGCCGTGTGCGCGGCACAGGGCGCGTTGCGCACCGACGTGAGCGTCGGACCCGGCGGCAGCGGCATGAAGGTGGTCGTCGACCAGGTGCAGGCCTCGGCCGGGATGCCCGGCTTCGCGAAGAAGTTCGTGGGCGACGAGATCAACCTGATCCAGACCGAGCTCTGGTCAGACCTCGAGAACGCCGAAGTCGAGGTCGAGATCCCGGGCAAGCCGGGACAGATGGCCGGCACGATCACGCTGCACGAGGCCGACGGCACAACGACCGAGACCGTGTCGATGGAGATCAAGGTCGGCATCCCCCTGGTCGGCGGCAAGATCGAGGGGCTCATTGCCGACCTGCTCCGCAAGGCTCTGCAGAAGGAGAACGAGGTGGGCCGCACCCACCTCGCGGGCTGAAATTCATCCGATCGGACATCGCCCTGACCCGGTCGAGCCACCGATCGGTCAAGCGGCTCACCCGATCGAGCCAGCGATCCCGCGCATCACATCGCCGTGGGCCTGCGCTCGCGGTCGGCCGGTGAGCACGCGCCCTCGAAACACTTCGAGGTATGAGATTCCCCCACCTCAGGTTCGCTGGAGCCTCGCTCCGCGAACGTCCCCCCACCCAGCAGGTACGACGGCCCGCGGCCGTGCGGATGGTGGTGACGGCGCTGGTCGCCGTGGCCCTCGTCTGGACGCCGGGTGCCGTCCCCCACGCCACCGCCGACGGGCTCCTCGGCGACGGTGCCTTCGAGACCACCGGGCCGAGTGCACCGTGGACCAGCACCGACTCGCTGTTCGGCTCGGCGTTGTGCCTCCAGTCCGACGGCCAGTCCGGCACGCAGTCCGAGTGCGGTAGTCAGGACGGCGCTGCCGGGCCGCGTTCCGGCGCCGGCTGGGCGCGGTTCGGCGGCGCCGCCGAGCGCAACGCCGGCCACACCGCGACGGTGTCCCAGCGAGTGCTGATCCCGGCCGGGAACCCCACCCTCACCTACTACTTCCGCAACGGCACCGTCGGCCCGCCGTACGACGCGACGTTGAAGGTCACGATCGACGGCGCTGAGGTCAAGTCGCACGTCGAGGCCACTCGTGCGGACACCGCGTACCTCCAGCAGTCGGTGAGCCTCCGCGACTTCGCCGACGGTCGCCGGCACGAGCTGGCCTTCGTCTACACGAAGCCGACGGAGGGCCGGAACACGATGACCGTCGACGACGTGAGCATCGAGCTCGCGGACGGATCGTCGCTCGAGACCCGGCTGACGACGAGTCCGTCCGGTGGCCGGGCCAGGTCCCTGAGCGTGCCGTTCGGGTTCGCCTCGGCCGATGCCGCGGCGACGTTCCAATGCGCCGTGGACGCGGCGGCGTACACCACCTGTACGTCGCCGACCACGATGACGGTCGCTCCCGGCCAGCACGTGTTCCGGGTCCGGGCCGCGGACAGCCAAGGACTGGTCGACGCGACGCCGGCCGAGGTGACGTTCACCGCCTACGACTGCCCCACGCTGGGCGCCGCGGCGACCTCGGCCCAGCAGGCCGCGGACCGGGCGACGAGCGGGTTCACGGCCGCCAAGAAGGCCGTGCGGAAGGCGCGCACGGCGTTGCGGAAGGCCCAACAGACCCGCCAGTCGGCGACCACGATCAAGGTGAGGCAGGCCACGGTGAAGCGAGCGACCAGGAAGCTCATGACGGCCAAGGCGACCCGGGCGCAGGCGACGGCTCAGCTCGCCACCGCGCGGTCCGCGGCGGCCCCCTGCACTGAGGCTGGGGCTGCGGCATGAGCGCGCGCACTTGGCGTTCCCGCCCGGCCGCGTTGGTCGTGACCGTGATGACCACGGCGGGGCTGGCCCTCGGCACCGCCCAGCCTGCGACCGCTGGCGAGCTCGTCGTCGACGGCGGCTTCGAGTCCACCCGGGTCTCGAACGGCGTCGGCTACAACCCCGTCTGGACGACGTGGAGCACCGGCGACGACGAGCTCCTCGTCCGGGGCGGCAGCCCCGGACCGGATCCGACCGCACCCCGCAAGGGCAGTGGCGTCCTGCTCTTCAGCGGCGGCACCGCCTCCGGCTCGACGCCCGAGGACTACGACGCGCAGGCTTCCCAAGAGGTCTTCGTGCCGTACCAGCAGCGAGCGACCCTGTCGTACTGGTTCCGCAACGGCAGCGTCGCAGGGTCGTCCGACCAGCGCCTCACGGTGCTGTTCGACGGTGAGCCGCTGGTCACTCACGAGGAGGCGGCGACCGCCGAGAGTGTCTACTCCCTGCAGTCGGTCGATGTGAGCAGGTTCGGCGGCGGACTGCACACGGTGACCTTCCAGTACCACCAGGTGCTGCCGACGACGCAGGCCGACGTGATGACCGTCGACGACGTCGGCATCTGGACCGAGCCGCTGGCCGACCCCGTCAGCGGGGCGCCCGACACCAGCTTCACCACGGTTCCGGGTGGCACGGCCAAGGCGCTGAGCGTGCCGTTCGCGTTCACCTCGACCGCGGTTCCCGCGACGTTCCAGTGCTCGCTGGACGGCGCGGCGTACGCCGCCTGCAGTTCGCCCACGACACTCTCGGTGACTCCGGGTCCGCACGTCTTCCGGGTCCGGTCCACCGATGCGGTCGGCAATCAGGATGCGACCCCCGCCGAGGCGCGGTTCACGGCTTACGACTGCGCGAGTCTGACCGCGGCAGTGACCGCGGCGCAGGGCGCGGTCACTGCCGCACACGGCAACGTCACGTCGGCGACCACCAAGGTGGCGAAGGCCAAGCAGGCGCTGAAGAAGGTGCGCCATGCCACCGGCCTGACCAAGGCGCAGAGAGCCAAGGTGATCAAGGCCCGGCTAGCGAAGGTCAAGAAGGCCACCCAGGAGCGCAAGACCGCCCGAGCGGCGGTGACCGCCGCGACCGCGAGCCTCGCCGCGGTCGGTACGGCGGCCGCTCCGTGCACCACACCGGCACGGATCAGCGGATCGGTCTCCCCCGGCGTCTCGACAGGCGCCCCACTGCGATGCGTGGAGGTATCTCATGAGCTCACATCAGAAGACGATCGTGCGGGCGCTACTGCTCACCCTGGTGGCGACGCTGCTCGCGCTCGGCTCGGGCGTGGCCCAGCCGGCGGCGGCGGCCCAGGGCCTGGTGGTGACCCAGCCCGTGGCCTCCCAGGTGGCCGTGCAGTACTCCGACGGTGTGGACGTCTCGTTCTCGGCCACCTCGGATCAGCAAGGTGCCAGGCTGAGCGCCTCAGCGACCGGCTTGCCGCAGGGTCTGACGCTCGTGCCGAACGGGACCGACACCAGCGCGACGTGGACGATCGGCGGCACGGTGAGCGCCGCTCCCGCTGCCCCGTTCAGCGTCGTCGTCACGGTCGGTGACGAGATCAGCACCGCCCAGTTCAAGATGACCTTCACCGTGAAGACCGAGCAGGCCTCGGCGACCTACCGGGGACCGACCTCGGTGGCCACCGGGGAGCAGGCGACTCTCGCCGCCGAGGTGCGCCAGGAGAACGACGGCAACCCGGGTGAGCTGAGCAAGACCACCGTGTACTTCGTCGACACCGTCACCAAGCGCACCCTGTGCTCGACCACGACCGTCGACGTCGATGCCAATGGCGTCGGCTCGGCGTCCTGCCCGTGGACCGCGGACCGGGATGACCGCACCGTCGGTGTCGTGGTCGGCGGTGGCTGGTTCGCCGACGCGGCGTCCACCCTCGGGCCGGGCTTCGGCCTGGTGGTGTCGCCTCCGCCCTACCTCACCGATGTGCAGTACTCCGACCCGGTGGACCTGCGGTTCTATGCCACCACCGACTGGACGGACCAGAATGCCCAACTGAAGGCGGAGCTCGGCAACTTCCCACTTCCGGCGGGGCTGGTGCTGGAGCGCTCCGGAAGCAAGACAGAGGCGACGTGGCGGATCACCGGCAAGGTCACCGATACCCCGAAGAGCTACTTCCCCACGTTCTTCGTCAGCGACGGTCGTCCAGGATTGGCCGGGAATCAAACGGCCAAGGCCTATTTCAACGTCCAGCCGGAGGACGCGACGGTGACCTACCTAGGTCCCACCTCGGTCCGGAAGGGGGAGCAGGTCACCTTCAAGGCCGAGGTGAAGCAGCCCAGCGACGGATCCCCTGGCGATCTGTCCAAGGCCACGGTGCTCTTCGGCCCGCTGTGTACGGCGCCGGTCGTGGTCGACCCGACCACGGGCGTGGGCACGGCCTCGTGCACGTACACGTGGACGGCCGCCAGCGACCAGAACCTCACCGTCGCGCTAGGTGGCTCGTTCACCGGTGAGACCAAAGCCCCCATCAGGGTTCAGAAGGGCTTGACGGTGACCGGCGGACTCGGCCTCCGCTCCGAGACGACGGAGTTCTCCGACGGCGTTGACACGACGTTCGAGGCCACCTCGGACCGCATCGAACCGGCCCTCCAGGCAACCGCGACCGGGCTTCCCGAGGGTCTCCACATCGAGCGCGTCGAGGGCAGCACCGAGGCGAACCCGAAGTGGAAGGTCGCCGGCACGGTGGCGGGCCCACCTGACACGTACAACGCGTCGATCACGATCGCCGACGACAACGTGAAGACGGACACCGCGACCTTCCCGATGCGGATCACGGTCGGCCGCGAGAAGGCCACCGTGTCGATGACCAGTCCCGGTCGAGTGCAGAAGGACGAGAAGGTGACGCTCACGGCGCGAGTGACTCAGGAGACGGACGACAGTCTCGGAAACCTGGCGTTGGCCACCGTCACCTTCGGCGACGGCACTGCGCTGTGCGCGGACGTGCCGGTGGTGGTCGACCCGGAGGGCGTCGGAACCGCTACGTGCGACTGGACCGCGGACGTCGACCGCGCCATCCGCCTGGAGGTCAACGGGCCGTTCACCGGCAAGTCCGCGGTCACCGCGACGGTCTGGACTCCGAAGGGCATCGACGTGGCCGGCGGGCTCGGAGAACGCACGGCGACCACGCAGTACTCCGACGGCGTGACCACCAGCTTCGAGGCGAGCTCGGACCGCCCGAGCGCATCGCTGAGCGCAACCGCCTCCGGACTCCCGGACGGGCTCCGGATCGAGTCGAACGGCGGTACGTCCGCCAGCCCGACGTGGCAGGTCGTCGGGGTTGTCGACGACGCCCCGGGCACCTACGACGCGACCGTCACCGTCGTCGACACCAACCACCCGACCGATACAGCGTCGTTCCGGTTGACGATCACGGTCCAGGCTGAGCACGCGAAGGTCAGCTACGACGGCCCGACCGAGGTGCCGGAGGGCGAGTCGGTGCTGCTCACGGCCAAGGTGACCCAGGAGGGCGACAACCAGCCAGGTGACCTGGAGAAGTTCGCCACGGTCAGCTTCGGCGACGACCCGGCGCACTGTCAGGACGTCCCGGTGGAGGTCGACGAGGCCACCGGCATCGGGACGGCCACCTGCGAGTGGACGGCCGACCAGGCCCGCACGCTCGCCCTCACCGTCGGCGGCCGCTTCGCGGGCGAGGGCTCGGCCGACCTGAAGGTCCAGATCCTGAAGGGGCTGCAGGTCACGGAGGGCGGTCCCCGCGCGGTGGGCACGCAGTACTCCGACGGCGTGGCGTCGTCCTACTCGGCGAGCTCGGATCGCAAGGGTGCCCGGCTGGTCGGGACCGCGACCGGTCTCCCCGACGGGCTCTGGCTCGAGCGGATCGGCCGGCCCGCGAGTGCCGTGTGGCGGGTGCAGGGCATCGTGGTCGGCACTCCAGGCACCTACCACGCCACCGTCACGATCACGGATACCCACGGGACCGACACCGCGTCGTTCCCGTTGCGGATCACCGTGACCGACGAGGACGCGCACGTGACCTACACCGGACCGACCTCGGCAGCGACAGGGCAGACGATCGCACTTGGAGCAGTCGTGACCCAGGACGACGGCACCGACGGCGACCTCACGACCGCGACGGCGCGGTTCGCCGACGCGGCGACCGACCAGACCCTCTGCGTCACCGAGGTGACCAAGCAGGGCCGGGCCACCTGCCCCCTGACGGTCGTCGGCACGCGGACGGTCACGGTCACCCTCGGTGGGCGGTACGCCGGCACGACGGGGAACGCCACCGTGGCCGTGCCCAGCACGCTCCCGACCGCACAGCTGCCCGACACGGTCCTCGGCCGAGGTCCCGGCGCGTGGCTCCTGGGGCCGTCCGCGACCTTCGAGTTCGGCGCCTCGGTGGCCGGGTCGAGCTTCGCCTGCACCCTGGACGGGGTCTCGGCGCCGTGCACCTCGCCGTACACCGTGACCGGGCTCAAGCCGGCCACCCACGTGATGACCATCGCGGCAGCCAAGGACGGACAGACCGACGCGACCCCGGTCCGAGTGGTGTTCAGCGTTCCGCAGGGGGCGAAGGCCCTCAAGGCGAACGGACTCGGCTGGAAGAAGCAGCGCGCCGCCAGGTCCTACCTCGGTACGTCGTGGCAGACCCGCGGCAAGGGGCGGGTCCTGGTCGCCAAGAAGGCGGTCCGGGGCGTCCGTCAGCTCGCACTGGTGGTCGGCAGCACGCCACGGTCGGGCAAGGTCAAGGTCTACCTCGGCACCAAACTGATCGGCACCGTCAACCTCAAGGGGCCGCGCGCCGATAGCAGGGTCCTGACCCTCAAGCCGTTCCCCAAGGCGCGCTCGGGCAAGCTGCGGATCGTCACGCTCACCAAGAAGCCGGTGCGGATCGAAGGGATCGGCATCGCGACGACCAAGTAACCAAAGACCAACAGGCGGCTGCACGAGCCCGGCGCCCGATTCTTCCCACGAGGTCGGGCGTCGGGCTCGTGCGGTGGTTGAGCCCGGAGGCGCCCCAGCGCCGACGGAGTCGAAACCGCCGCAAGCGTTGGCACCCGCTCCACCACTACCGGGACCCCTCGACGCCTCTGCGCGGAGAGTCGAT
>ERZ761607.2341-NODE-2341-length-20771-cov-5.218237_pt1 | contig 20771 bp, 14 predicted proteins | sample MGYA00511164_ERZ761607 | MGnify/ENA primary metagenome ERZ761607 (study PRJEB28899, sample SAMN02445080) | bioreactor sludge metagenome | biome: EBPR sludge | place: Australia: Brisbane, Thorneside Wastewater Treatment Plant | collected 2011-06-22 ... | reverse complement strand
CTTCCACACCGATGCCTTCGCCGCGCCGGGTCTGGGGATCATCGCCGGGGTGATGATGTTCGCCTGCGGCAGCGTCTGGCTGATGATGCGGGCACGACGGGCGCAGAGTGCCGGGGAAGGTTTCGGCAGCGAGGGACCGGCGCCGACGGCCGCTGCACCAGCACCCACGGCAGTCGGCGAGTTGCCGTCGTTCGCGGTGGCGATCACCCCGGTCGTACTGGTGCTGGCGATCAACTTCATCTTCAGCAAGTACCTGATCGCCGATCTCGACACGTCCTACCTGGCCACTCCGAAGTACGGCAAGACGACAGCCGCCGCCGTCGGCGGAACCTGGGCGATCATCGTGGCCATGCTGACCGCCTGCATCGTGCTCATCGCGCTGACCTGGAAGCGTTTCCTGAACGTCCGTCAATCGCTGACCGACGGCGCGCTCGGCTCGATGCTGCCGATCCTCAACGTCGGCTCGGAGGTTGCCTACGGTGGCGTGATTGCCAGCCTGGCCGCGTTTGCCATCATCAAAGCCTGGCTGATGTCGCTCACCGACAACCCGGTCGTCGGCCTGGCAATCATCGTCAACGTACTCGCCGGCATCACCGGCTCGGCCTCCGGCGGCATGAGCATCGCGCTGCAGGCGGTCGGGCAACAGTACCTCGATCTGGCACAAGCGGCCGGCCTCAGCCCGCAAATCCTGCACCGCGTCGCCGCACTCGCTTCGGGCGGCCTCGACGCGCTGCCGCACAACGGTGCGGTGATCACGCTGCTGGCCATCTGCGGGCTCAACCACAAGCAGTCCTACTTCGACATTTTCATGGTGGCGGTTGCCTTCCCGCTGCTCGCGATGGTGACCGTGATCATCCTCAACGGCATGTTCGGCACTTTCTGAGGGGAAAACCGTGCGCACCCTGACCCTGTTTTTCGCTGCGGCGCTTTCTTGCCTGACGCATACCGGCGTGCAGGCACAACCGCGGGCCGGGGAGCTGCGCCTGCTCGCTGCAGAGCTGCCGCCTTATACCTTCCAGATCCCGCCGGCCAGCGTCGCCGAAACACCGGGCGTCGATCAGGGCCTGGTCTACGAAGTCGTCAGCGAGATGGCAAAACGCATCGGCCATACCGGCCTGATCGAGTTCCTGCCCTGGGGAGAGGCTCAGCGCATCGCGCAAACCCAGGCGAACATCGGCATCCTGGCCCTCACGCGCACAGCCGAGCGGGAGGGTCGATACCGCTGGCTGGCGAAGATCGTCACCGATGACCTGATCCTCGTCGGCGGCCAAGGCATCGACGTATCGAGCCTCGACAAGGTCAAGGACCGTCCGATCGGTGTGCTCGGCCGCTCGGGCGCCGAGACCTTGCTCAGGGAGCGAGGCTTCACGCGCATCAAGCCGCAACCCGAGGAATGGCTGAACGCTCGTCTGATGCAGCAACGTCGGATCGACGCCTGGCTCGCGCCGCGCCTGATGGTGATCTACGCCATGCGTGAGGTGGGCGGCAAACTCGAAGCGCTCAATTTCGGCGAGATCGTGCGGCAGAGCGAGATCTACCTGGCTGGCTCCAAGGACCTGCCCGACGCCGAGGTGCAGAAGTGGGAGAAAGCGTTCGAGGCAGTGAAGGCCGACGGTACCTACCAGCGCATCGTGGAGGAATATAACCGCCTGAAGGTTGTGCCAATCGCTGACGAGATGCGGCGGCGCTTCGGCCAGCCCATCTGGGAGGGCAGGTAGTTGCCAAAGGCGAGCCGGCTCCGCTCAGCGCGAGCGCGCCAGATCGAAGTCGGCCGAGTTCAGTTCGTCGAGGAACAGGCGCGCCGGCTCGGGTGACTCGCCGTTACGGCAGGTGACGACGACGTTGGCCAGCACCTGTTTCTTCTGCAGCCCTTCGACCGCGCAGCGACCGTAGACGCTCTGGATGGTCGCCAGCAGATTGCGCGAGTAAGGGGTGGCGAGGGCGCTGTCGAGAATCAGGTTGGCGATCAGCAGACCATCCGCTTCGAGCACCCGACGCGTCGCCTGCCAGAACTCGCGCGTCACCAGGTGTCCGGGAATCGACGAGTGAGCGCTGTAGACATCCACCAGCACGGCAGCAAAGCGCTGCTCGGTGCGGGCCACGAAGCGGCGGGCATCGTCGGCGACGAATTCGCCGCGTGCCGCCTCGTGCAGGAAGTGCTTTTCGGCAATTCCGCGCACGGCCGGATCGATGTCCACGTAGGTGTAATGGTTCCTCGGTTCGCGGTGCGAGAGCGTGAAACCGCCGGCACCCAGCACCAGGATGTGGCGATCGCGGAAACCCAGATCGTCGAGCAGCAGGCTGCGGATGTGCCGGATGTAGCGCGCGTACTGTGGCGGTTCGGACTCGTCGATCAACGAGGCAAACGAACTGTTGTTCCGAAAGGCACGACCGTTGATCGCACCCTCGTACTTCGCCGGCTCCACGAGATAACTGGCGTAGGCCGTTTCGATCGGCGGACGCAGCCAGGTGTTGGCGACCACGCTCAGCGTCGCGACCGTCAGACCGGCCGGCAGCGTGGGCCAGGCCCGCGTACCGAGCAGTGCGTGACCAAGCACCAGCAGCAGCGCGCACAATGCCACGGCAGCGGAAACGCCCAGCCATTGCATGACCACCAGCGACAGCGACAGGGAGCCGAGGAATGAACCGAGCGTCGAGTAATACAGCGCCTTGCCGCTGGCCTCGCCGGCGCGCTGATGCTGCAGCAGGTTACTGAGTATCGGGACCGTCTGCCCGAGCAGCCAGGCAATCGGGCAGAGGACACCGGTGATCAGCGCCAGATAGGCCAGCTCCGGCGGCCGCAGCGCCGCGAAGAAGAGATCGACTCCCAGCCCGGCCAGACCGATGCCGACGAGCAGCGCAGCGGCCAGAAAATTCCGGGCGACAAGCGCACAATAATCCTCCTCCACCCTGGCGCCGGCGTGGTAGCCCAAGGCCAGGGCCAACAGGAAGAAGCCGATCGTCGGCGCCGTGACGACGATCGAACTTCCCATGTGCGGGATGATCTGGCGCAGCGCGATGACTTCGGCGCCCAGCGAGCAGAATCCTTCGATGAAGACAACGGCGAAAAGCAGGGAGCGGGGCATCGGAAAACCTGAGACCGGGCGGCAGGAGCCGGCACTATACAGCAAGCAACCACCACCACCGGTGATTGACCGACCCTGGCTCTGGCTGGTCGCCGGCAGCGCCCGGTCAGACCAAGGCACGGCGCGCCGACCGGGCACCCGGCTGGCAGCCCGGACTCCGGTGCCCATCCGTCGGCCGGTACACGGGCAACTGCCGGGACATCACCACGCAGACCGGTCCGGGGCGGCCGCTGTGCCCTCCTGGAGCAACCCCGGCAACAGTTCGGACGGCAACTGCAGGCGCTCGAGCAGCGTCGCGCGGCTGATGTGCAACATCTTCTGCACCGCGGCGAGATCCCCTGGAATCGCTGGATCGGTCCAGCCATCGGTCGAATGGCGGGCCAGGCCAACCGCCAGCTTGACGTTCTGCACTCTGGGCAAATGGGCATTGGCATCGTCCATCATGGTGGTCAACAAGGCGGGAAGACGCCAGACCTGGCACAAGGCCAACTGCAGGTCGGCCAGCGCGAAGCCCAACACCTCCTGCTGCACGCTGCTGCCGTGCAAATTACGGTCGGCCTGCAGGCGGCAGCGAAGCTCGATCGCCAGCTCCGGCGCAAAGCACCAGAGAAGGATCTCGGCGATGTCATGGAGCAGCGCAGCGAGCGCCACCTCCTCGACATTCATGTCGTGCCGTGCGAAGGCCCACTCGTGCGCGTAGCGCGATGCACGCTGCGTGCGCAGGATGGCCTGCAAGACACCCAGCAAGGCTGGCGGCCGGCCGGCCAGCACGCTCTCCAGGGTCATTGGCCGGTCGAAGGCACGGAAAAAAGGCTCGACGCCGAGCATCATCACGGCGCTGGCGATATTGGTGATGTCGCTCCGCAAACGCTGGCTGCCGACCTCCTGGATGTAGGCCAGAACGCGAATGGCCAGCAGCGGATCCTGCAGGACGATTTCGGTGATGAGGCGGCCGCTGACCCGGTCCATGTCATGCCGAGCCTCGTCGAGGCGGCGCGCCGTCTGGCGCAGGATGGGGATCTCCTGACCAGCGAGCAGGGTCAGCCAGGCAGCCAGGTCGCGGGGGGATTGCTCGTCGCGCATCGATCTCGCCTCATCACGTTGGAACGAACGCTGGCCGGGGGAGCCCGGCCATGTCGCAGCGCCCGAGCACGATGGTAGTACCAGCGGCAACCACCGGCAAGCGGCCAGCCGACTCAGAAGCGTTCGTCGGCGCGCAGGAAGCGCCATTGACCCGACGGCAACTTGCCGAGCGAAACGCTGCCGATGCGCACCCGCCTGATCTCGCTCACCTGCAGGCCGACCAGCTCACACATGCGGCTGATCTGTTGCTTCCTGTTCTCATGCAGCACGAAACGCAAGCGTTGCTCGCCGAGCCAGGAAACCTCGGCCGGCAGCAGTTTGATCGTGTCCAGCACCAGTCCATGCCTGAGCAGATCGAGGCCGTTCGGCGGCAACTCGCCCGTCACCCGAACGTGGTACTCCTTTTCCAGCCGTGCGTCGCCACCGCTCAGGCGACGTGCAACACTGCCCTCCTGAGTAAATACCAGCATGCCGCCCGCTTCGGCATCGAGTGCCCCGGCGGTGGCCAGTCCGCGCAGATGGGTAGCCTTTAAGGCACTCGATGCAGCATCTTCCGGCCACTGATTGTCGGCTCGAACCCAGAATCTGACGTTCTCGCCAACCGTATCCGGCACCATTTCCACCGGAACAGCCGGCTTGTTGAAAAGAATGGTGACGTTTTCGCTACGGTGTTTCCCGGCTGCTTCCCTGATCTCGATTCTGGCCTTGGGGTTCACACGGGCACCGAGCCGTTTGACCATCACACCATCCACGCTGACCCAACCGTTCTCGATCCACTCGTCCGCTTCGCGTCGTGAACACTGGGCCAGCGCGCTCACCAGCTTGGCCAGGCGCGGCGACTCCTTCGGCAAACCGCGCCGCCGAGCGTCGGGGGCAAGAGGTGTGATCGCTGGCGAGTGCCCCGGCCGTTCACCGACCGGGACGACCGGCGGCAGGTCGGTCGCCACGCCAGCCTCTGCCTGAGCCGCCCGCGAAGCGCGCTGCGGCGCTGGCGGCAAGGCGCGGACACCTGTGCTGCGCGCTATGCCGCGCGGCGGATAGGTCTTCGCGCGTTCACCGCTGCGCTCGGCCTTCCCCCGTCCACTGACCGCTTGGTCGACCGTACGGCTGGTGGCAGTGCCCGGCGCGCCGCGCGGCGGCGGCGCTGCCTCGGGAAGAACCGGCCGGCTGCCCGGAGCGGTTTCGCCGCGCCCGGCTGCGGCCGCAGCGTCTGGCGCCAGGACGTTGCCGCCACTGCCCGCCGCCGGCTCGCGTCGCGTCCCCGTTTTATCTGGCGCTGGCATCGGGTCTGCCGAACGATCATCCACACGCCGCACAGCCTGGTGCTTGGCAGCCGGCGAACCCCCGCGAATGGGCTTGCGGGGGCGCCCTCGCTGGTCGCCAGCAGCGTCTGGGGTGACGGGCTTCATCGGTAGTTTCAGGGTCGAACGGGACATGGCGTGGCTTTTCGTATCGGCAAACACCTAGTTTACGCCATAAGTCAACGCTCCCTCCGTCGAAATCAGCCCACCGGCACTGCCGCTGTGCTGGCTGGGGTTCAGCGCGACGGCGGCGGAGGCGGTGCGCCGCGGGGCGGCGGCGGGGGCGGTGGAGCACCCCGCGGCGGCGGCGGAGGTGGAGGCAGCGACGACGACATTCCCGCGTATGGTGCGGCGACCACACCGCTCGACAAGCCGCCGCCAGCCATCACCGGCACTTTCTGTCCGCGGGCGTACATGCATTGTATGTAGTTCTGGTCGTAGCGCTGCTGCAAAGCGTAGGTCGACGCATTGCCGGCGGCGACCCCGCTCGCGGTACCGAACAGCAGGCCGACGCCCGCACCGACGGCGGCGCCGCTCGAGCCATCGACCGCTGCACCGACGGCAGCACCGACTGCCGTCCCCAGTGCCGCACTCGCCACGCCCGCGTCGACGGCGGCCGTTTCAGTTGTCTTGGGACTGATCGCCTGGCGGGCATAGTCCCGACACAGCGCGTCATCCGCGCGGAACTGTTCGAAGCTCCGGCCTGATCCGGGCAGGGCCATGACGCTCGGCCCCTCGGGTGGCAGGCTGACACAGGCGGCGAGGCTCAGGGCCAATGGCGGCAAGAAAACACGGCGGCTCGACATGGTGGGAGGTTTCCTGGTTGTCATCGGAGTGAGCGACGCCATGCGAAGGCAAGGACCCGTGGCGCGGCGGACGATGCAGTCATTAACGCAGCGATCAGACAAAGGCTGACAGGAGTTATCTGGATCAGCTTCCGGGCCAGGCAGGTTCAGTCGACCGACAGGCGTTCCCGGTCGCCACCAAGGCGGCACTCGACGAGCATTGCAGCCCCGCCCGGAGAAGCCGTTTGATGGCGCACTGCCAGCCGGCCGTGTTGCTGCCAGCCATTTCTGGTACGCTAACGAAGCAAGCTGGGCGTCCGACCAACCAGCGGACGACCACGCCTGCGGTCTGCCGCCGCGTAACACCAGCCGGAGCCCGGCACCAGAATATTCGCACGAACCCGAATCTGCAGGGCCACCGGGCAGCCCTTGACGAGCGCTGCAGGCGAAAGCGCTGCCGCCCGGACGACTGATCAGGAGCTGACTGCCAACATGCCACACACCCCTGAAAGCGCCATCGGCAACCTCGCCGATCTCGGGGAGGGACAGATCGCGCTGTCGCGGTTCATCGTCCAGCATGACGGTGGATTGTACGTCATCCTTTCCCGGCTTGAATCACCGACCGACATCCCGGACTTCGTCAATCGGGTGATCACCTCGGGCCTCTATTTCCGCGGGCTGGATTATGCGCGCTTCCTGTCGTTACTTTTCGGCCAGCCGGCAGCAGTGGGCAAGGATTCGGCCGAGGAAGTCTTTCTTGCCGCCGACATCACCTTTTTCGGACCCGAACGCCAAACCCTCTACAAGGATCTGCTGATCGAGGGCGATCAGGCCGACTACCTCTTCGAACCACTCTATGCCGAAGCGCAGGCTGGGCAGGCGATCGATGAATCGGCCGACAGGGGTCATCGGCTCCCGCCGACAAGCGGCAAACTGCTGCCTGGAGAAAACCGACGGTATCTCGATGCCGATGAATTCATCGCCAACGCCTGGAAGCGGGGGGTGCGCTACGGTATTGATCTGGCAGCAGTGCTTGAGGGAATCGAACTCGACAGGGCCGAGCGACGGGTGGTCGCCCGCGGCCGTCCCTTCGTTCCGGGAAAGGATGCGGAAATCGTGGAACTCGCCCCGGGCCTGCACCGGAACAATGCACCGCGCCGCTTGCTGGGTGGACGCCTTGACCTGCGCCAGTTTGAAACACGTTATCCGCAAGTCGCCGCCGGTTTGCGACTGGTCAAGAAAACGCCGCGCACAGCGGGCGAGGACGGATGCAACATTGCTGGCCAGTTGCTGCCGGCACCGCTACCGAAGGATTTCAACCTCGAAAGCCTGGCCGGTCCGGGAACGCGGGTCAGTCGGGAGGCAGATGGGGAGTACCTGCTGGCAACGGTAAGCGGCTTTCTCAACATCGACCGACAGAGCAACCAGTTCTCGGTAACCGACAAGATCGTCAGTCATGAAGGGGTCAGCGTACGCACTACCGGCGATCTGCTGCTGACCGGTGACGTCTACGAGCAGCACGGCGAAATCCAGGAAAAACGTATCGTCCAGTGCCGCAGCATCACGGCCTACGCTGACGTCTACGGCAACATCGTGTCGGCCGGTGGAATCGTTCGCCTGAAGCGCAATCTGGTCGGTGGCAGCGCCAGCAACGAAGACGGAGACATCATCATCGAGGGGATGGCCTCCGGTGCCCAACTGACCGCACTAGGCGGCTGCGTCACCATAAAACGGGCGGATAACTGCGCGATCCTTGCTCGCCAGGTAGTCCTGGGACAGGCCACCAACTGCGATATCGTTGCCGAACAACTGACGATCGAGGTCTCCGAAGCGTGTGCCATGGCCGCGCGAACGATTCAGGTGGCCTGCGCGCGAGCGCGACGCGAGCTGGACAGCGTCCTGCTGCTGCTGCTGCCAGACCTGGCCCCCTATGAAACTCAACTGGCCAGCTTGCGCGGCAAGCTGGCCGCACTGGAAAAGACGATCGTCGGTCATCGGGTGCGCGCCGATCTCTTGCGCAGCGACAAGGAGGTAAGCAATTACCTGTCGCTGGCCACCCGGCTGCGCAATCACGAAGCGACGCTGACCGTGGAGCAGACGGTGAGTTGGCACCGACTCGCAGCACTGGTCGCACCTGCCTTGCGCTCGCTGGCGCATCTGACCGAGTTGATCAAGGAGTTGACCACGGAGTCGGCTGCTCTCGCCATGCAGGTCGAAGCGGTGCTTGCCGCCCGCGAGCAGGTCTGCAGTGATATCACCTGCAAGATTGACCGGGTGGAAAGCGATACCCGGGTGAGCGCCTTGTTGATGAAAGCATCCGAGACGCCGCTGAACGCCCTCCCGAACAAGGAACTGAAGGCCCGGCTGCGCCGCACCGACCCGCGGACCAAGCTGCTTTTTGCCGGATCCTCCGGTCCGTTCGAGTGGAGTTACCGTAACCGGCTCGGTTGACTGGCCAGCCGACGCTGGCCCCCACTCCTCGTCCGGACCAATTCGCCTTACCCTTCGGCGAGACGCCGTGCGATATGCTCCAGTGCCTCCTCGATCTGATCGATCAGGATCAGGCAGATATCGCCGGGTCTCAGATCCCCCAGAGCGTTGTCGATCGCCAGGAACTCCCCGCGAATCTCCCTGACCTCCGATGTCCGCGCAGCGTTTTTCAGACCTTCCTGCAACAGGGCCAGCACTTCGCCATCGGCCCGCCCACGTTGGCACTGATCCTGGTAGAGCACGACCTGGTCGAAGGCACCACCGAGTATCACGGTCTGCTGGCGGATGTCCTCATCCCGCCGATCGCCCGCCCCGCTGATCACCACCGAGCGCTTGCCACCCGGCGCCATTGGAATGTTCGCGATGGCATCGACCAGCGCCTGAATCGCGTCCGGATTATGCCCGTAGTCGGCAATCAGGGTCGCCCCGCGATAGTCGAAGACATTGAAACGTCCGGGTGCGGTCTGCACGTCGTTGACGAAGGTTGCCAGACCGCGCTGGATGGTCTCCCAGTCGCCCCCCAGCGCCCAGGCCGCGGCCGTGGCGGCCATCGCATTCTCGACCTGGAAGCCGATGGCGCCGGCCTGGGTGATCGGGATCCCGGCCAGCGGAATGCGGTGCTCGACACCGCCTCCGGAAGCCACGATCGAGGCGCCATCGCGGTAAACCACCCGCTTGCGCTGCGCGCGATGCATTGCCATCACCGGATGGTTGCGATCGTTGGCAAAGAAGATGACGCTGCCCGGGCATGAATCAGCCATGCGGGCGACCATCGGGTCGCCCGCGTTGAGTACGGCCACACCCCGTCCCGGTCTGACATTCTGGACGATCACCCGTTTCACCACCGAAAGATCCTCGACCGTGCTGATATAGGACAGGCCGAGATGGTCGCCGAGACCGATATTGGTGACCACGGCGACATCACAACGGTCGAAGCCCAGTCCTTCGCGCAGAACGCCACCACGCGCCGTCTCCAGCACGGCAGCATCGACCCCGGGGTGCAGCAGGACGTTCTTGGCACTCTTGGGACCACTGCAATCGCCGGTGTCGATCCGCCGGCCTTCTATGTAGACGCCGTCGGTGGTCGTCATGCCGACACGCAGCCCCTGCTGGCCGAGAATGTTGGCGATCAGACGGACGGTGGTCGTCTTGCCGTTGGTGCCCGCCACGGCGACCACGGGAATACGCGCATCGTCGCTCGGGGCAAACATGTTGGCGATGATTGCCTCGCCCACCGCCCTTCCCTTGCCGAACGAGGGCTGCAGATGCATGCGCAGGCCGGGAGCGGCGTTGACTTCGACAATTCCACCACCCTGGTCCTCGAGCGGCCGCAACACGCTGTCGCAAACGACGTCGACGCCAGCGATATCGAGCCCGATGGTTTGCGCCGCCGCCACCGCCTGTGCAGCAAACTCGGGATGCACATCGTCGGTGACGTCGGTCGCCGTACCACCGGTCGACAGGTTGGCGTTGTTGCGCAGGACCACCCGCTTGCCTCTTGCCGGCACCGATTCCGGCGTCAATCCGGCGCCCTCCAGGCGGGCGAGAGCAACTTCGTCGAGCCGAATCCTGGTCAGCGAAGTGGCATGGCCCTCACCACGGCGTGGATCACTGTTCACCCGATCGACCAACTGGCGAATGCTGTGCACGCCATCGCCGATCACCAGCGGCGGATCACGCCGCGCGGCGGCGATCAACCTGTCGCCGACCACCAGCAGGCGGTAATCGTGACCGGGCAGATAGCGCTCGACGAGCACTTCGTCGCTGACTTCATGGGCGATGGCATAAGCTGCTTCGATCTGCTCGCGGGTGCTCAGATTGACCGCGACACCCTTGCCCTGATTGCCATCCTGAGGCTTGACGACGACCGGGCAACCAATCTCGCAGGCGGCCGCCCAGGCGTCTTCGGCGCTGAGCACCGGCCGGCCGAAGGGTACCGGCACCCCGGCGGCGTGCAGCAGGGTCTTGCTGAGTTCCTTGTCCTGAGCGATCGACTCGGCGACGGCACTGGTCCGGTCGGTTTCCGCCGCCTGAATCCGCCGCTGTCGGCTGCCCCAGCCGAACTGCACCATGCTGCCTTCGGTCAGCCGACGATAAGGAATGTTGCGCGCCACCGCCGCGTAAACGATCGCACCGGTACTCGGACCGAGGCGGACATCCTCGTCGAGTTCGCGCAGGCGGTCCAGGGCACTGCCGCGTTCGAACGGTCGGTTCTCGACCGCCGCCCGGCAGAGTTCCTCCGCCAGTTCAAACGCCAGCCGGCCAACCGCCTCTTCGCTGTACTCGACGACCACCTGGTAGGTACCCGGTTCGAGCGTCTGCGCCGTGCGACTGAAGGTGACCGGGCAGCCGGCTTGCGCCTGCAGGCCGAGCGCCGCGAACTCGAGGGCCTGCGCCATCGAAACCGCCTCATCGTGGCCAAGCGGTCGCAACATGTCCAGTTCCGGGAAGCGCTCGCGCAGACGGTTTTCGAACCCGGGCATCCGCTCGATGTTGCACTCGTCGCCGGCACAACAGACGATTGCTTCAATTGCCGTATGCCGGCTCCAGAGATTGGGACCGCGCAGGGCGCGGATACGCGAGACTTCCATCAAGAGTTTCCTTCCAGAAATTCGGTTCAATGGCCCTGTCGGCCTTGCCGCTTCCCTGCCTGAGGCCCGCCCGCTCACCCGGCGGCCGACGTTTCCAGCCCGGTACGGATGATTTCTGGCCCGATACCGAGCGCCCAGGCAGCCGCCGTCGCCGCCAGGACATTCTCGATCTGGAAGCTGTTCCGGCCATCGCCAGTCAGCCGAATGCCCTGCAGGCCGACGATCGTCGTTTCCTGCTCGCCAGTAGCCAGCACCACGTCAGCGTTGCGAACAAAAACCGACCGACCGCCTTGTGCACGATGCTCGACGAGGGTCGGCAGAGCGGGATCGGCAGCAAAGAAAATCACCTCTCCATCGCAGAGGGGTGCCATGTCGACCAGCATCGGCTGGCTCGCATTGAGGACCGCTGCGCCGCCCGGCAACACCAGATCGACCTGTGTACGCAGGACGGTAAATACCTGCTCGGCGGAGTTGATGTCATGGCTGCCGAAATGACGGCTGGCATCGACGTTGGTGATCACGCCGACCTGACAGCGATCGTAGGCCAGCCCTTCGCCGAGAATGGTGTCGCTGCCATTCTCGAAGACCGCCGCTTCAACCGTGCGATTCATCAGAATGCGATGCGCCGCACCCCAGTTGGCGCTGTCGTCCCGGCTGATGCAACGCCGGTCTACGAACAGCCCGCTGCTGCAGGCCAGGCCGGTGTGCTTGCCGGACAAGGCAAGAATGCGGGTGATCAGACGTGCAACCGTGGTCTTGCCCAGGCTGCCCGTGACGCCAACCACCGGAATGCGACCATCGTCGCCATTCGGAAACAGCTCTTCGACGATGGCTCGCCCCACCTGCCGTGGCTGGCCGGTTGCCGGTTTGAGGTGCATCAGCAGGCCGGGCCCGGCGTTGACCTCGACGATGGCACCGCGTTGACCCTCCAGGGGCTGCGAAATATCCTCGCAGACCAGGTCTACGCCGGCGATGTCCAGGCCGACGATACGCGCCGCCAGCGAAGCAGTGGCCGCCGTATCGGGGTGGACGAGATCGGTCACATCGTCGGTATGGTTGCCGCTGCGCACGATCAGCACCTCGCGGCCAGCCGGCGGAATCGAGTCGGGCGCGAAGCCCTGGCGCGAGACTTCAAGCCGGGCAACCGGATTGTCGGCGAGCAGGATGATGTCGAGCGGAAACTCCTCGGCGGCACCGCGTCGCGGGTCGGAGTTGATCTGGCTGTCGATCAGTTCGTCGATCGTCGACTTGCCGTTGCCGACCACCGTGGCGGTTTCACCGCGTGCCGCCGCCGCCAGCTTGCCGCCGATGACCAGCAGGCGGTGTTCCGAGCCGCGCACATAACGTTCGACGATCACCCCGCTGCCTTCCTCGACCGCCGCGGCATAAGCCGATTCGACCTCGGCACGCGCCATCAGGTTGGTGAACACGCCGCGCGCGTGGTTGCCATCGGAGGGTTTGACGACCACGGGATAACCGATTTCCTCAGCCGCTTCGCAGGCGTCTTCCGGACTGTCGACCAGGCGCCCCTCCGGCACCGGCACGCCGCAGGACTTGAGCAGAGTCTTGGTCAGATCCTTGTCGCGCGAGATACCCTCGGCAATCGCGCTGGTGCGGTCGGTTTCCGCCGTCCAGATGCGCCGGCTGCGAGCGCCGTAACCAAGCTGCACCAGGTTGCCGGTCGCCAGCAGGCGAATCGCCGGGATGCGCCGGTCCTTGGCGGTGGCCGCTTCGACAATGCAGCCGGTGCTCGGGCCGAGCAGCTTGCGCTCGGCCATGTCGGCCAGCCGTTCGACGTTGGCGGCGACAGCGAAAGCCTCGTCCCGGATGGCCGCCAGCAACAGTTCGCGGCCGGCAAAGAGGCAGGCTCGGGTGACGTCCTCATGCCAGGCACGCACCACCACCTTGTACACGCCGCGTGTCGAAGTTTCGCGCGCCTTGCCGAAGCCACCTGGCATGCCGGCCAGGTTCTGCAGTTCGAGCGTCACGTGTTCGAGGATGTGGGCTGGCCAGGTACCCTCCTGCACGCGGCGCAGAAAGCCGCCACGCTCCCCGTAGCTGCAGCGATGCTCGATCAGTGAGGGCAGCAGGGCCGTCAGGCGTTCCGGAAACCCGGGGATGGTGTTCGACGGGAAATCCTCGAGCTCGCCGATATCGACCACCGCTTCAATCACCGGGCGGTAGGTCCAGATGTTCGGACCGCGCAGGTAGCGGATCTCGAGAAACTTGATGTCTTTGTTTTTCATGGCGTCAGTCCATTCACGGGAGGGTTGACCCGCGGCGGCGCGGGAAAAGGCAGGACCGTCGGACCAGCGGCCGGGCCGGCATGATGATGCAATCATCGTGGCAATAACGCCGCCGGCACCAATCGGCTGACCTGCATGGGCAAGAATTCACCTGGTCCGGCTCACAGGAAGCGGTCGAGAATCCGTCGGCTGTGCTGGTCGAGCGCATGCCGGTCGCGGATCAGGAAGTGGATGCCGTGGCTGTCGGCGATCAGCAGGGCCGGTGGCGTCAACCGACGGATGTCCTCTTCACCCTTGAGGACGAAACTCGTCGTGCCGCGATCGGTCTCGACCTCCCAGGTGCTCGGCGTGGCGAAACTGGCCACACCGACGATGCGCTTGATCACCGGCATGAACTCGCGTCCCGCCAGTTCGGCTTCGAGCAGCATGCGCAGATCCTGCGGCAATTCGGCAAGCCGGTCGATCCAGGCCAGCTCATGGCCGTAAGGATCCACCAGAGCAAGGCCATCGTCGGGTGCGCTGATCGGGAAGGCGCGTACCGGCACCACCCCCTCGTGCGTCTCGCCGTCGGCTCCGGTGAGTTCGAGCCGCCCGAAGGCGTTGCGGCGCAACTGATAGTCCGGGCGTTCGGTCATTCGCGGTCTCCCTCGTTCCTGGGATCGAGCTCCATGCGACGCAGTTCTTCCTCGGTGTCCACGTTGCGCGCCTGTGCCTGATAGAGGCGGTAGTAATGTCCTTCGCAGGCCATCAGCTCTTCGTGGCTGCCGACCTCGACCACGCTGCCACGGTCGAGCACGACCAGACGATTGGCATCGCGCAGGGTGGACAGGCGGTGCGCGATGGCGATTGTCGTCCGCCCGCGCACCAGGTTGTCGAGCGCCTTCTGGATTTCCTTCTCGGTCGTCGTGTCGACCGACGAGGTGGCCTCGTCGAGAATCAGGATGCGCGGGTCGATGAGCAGTGCGCGGGCAATCGAGATGCGCTGGCGTTCGCCACCGGAAAGCGCCTGACCGCGTTCGCCAACCAGCGAGTCGTAACCGTGCGGCAGGCGCAGGATGAATTCGTGCGCATGTGCGGCACGCGCCGCCGCCACGATCTCGGCGCGCGTCGCGTCGGGCTTGCCATAGGCGATGTTCTCGGCGATCGTGCCGAAAAAGAGAAAAGGTTCCTGCAGCACCAGTCCGATGTGCCGGCGATACTCGGCGACCGGCAGCGACCGGATGTCCACCCCGTCGATCAGGATTGCCCCCTCGCTGACGTCGTAGAAACGGCAGATCAGGTTGACCATGGTGCTCTTGCCCGACCCGCTATGTCCGACCAGACCGACCATTTCACCGGGTTCGATGACCAGGCTGATGTCGCGCGTGACGCTGCGCGTCCCGTAGCGGAAACCGACGCTGCGCAGTTCGATGCCTCCCGCAACCTTGGGCAGGTGTACCGGATTGGTCGGTTCAGGAACGCTCGACACATGGTCGAGGATGTCGAAGATGCGCTTCGCCCCCGCCGCCGCCTTCTGCGTCACCGAGACGATGCGGCTCATCGAGTCGAGACGCAGGTAGAAGCGGCTGATGTAGGCGAGGAAGGCGGTGAGGACACCGACCGTGATCTGGTCTCTGGCGATCTGCCAGATGCCGAAAGCCCAGACAATCAGCAGGCCGAACTCGGTGAGCAGCGTGACGGTCGGCGAAAACAGCGACCACACCTTGTTCACCCGGTCATTGACCTCGAGGTTGTGGGTATTGGCGGCACGGAAACGCGCCGCCTCGCGCGCCTCCTGGGCAAAGGCCTTGACCACCCGGATGCCGGGAATGGTGTCGGCCAGCACGTTGGTGACTTCCGCCCAGACGCGGTCGACGCGCTCGAAGCCGGTACGCAGCTTCTCGCGCACGACGTGGATCAGCCAGGCAATGATCGGCAGCGGCAGCAGCGTCACCGCCGCCAGCCAGGGGTCGATCGACACCAGGATCACCGTGGTCATGACGATCATCAGCACGTCGGTGGCGAAATCGAGCAGGTGCAGCGAGATGAAGATGTTGATGCGATCGGTCTCCGAACCGATGCGCGCCATCAGGTCACCGGTCCGCTTGCCACCAAAATATTCCTGCGAGAGCTTCAGCAGGTGTTCGTAGGTCGCCGTACGCAGGTCGGCGCCGATGCGTTCGGAGACCAGCGCCAGGATGTAGGTGCGTCCCCAGCCGAGCACCCACGCGACCAGCGCCGAGCCGAGCAGACCCGAGAGATAGAGTGCCACCAGTGCCGGGTCGATCGCTTGGCCATTCTGATAGGGGATCAGGACCTTGTCCATCAGTGGCATGGTCAGATACGGTGCGACCAGGGTGGCGGCGGTGGTCAGCAGCGAGAGCACGAAACCGGCCAACAGTTGCCCCTTGTAGGGCTTGGCAAAGCGCCCCAGACGCAGCAGGGTCCAGGTCGAAGGCGGCTCGTGGATTTCCTTGCTACACGACGGACACTCTTCCTGCCCGGCGAGCAGCGGCGTTTCGCACTTCGGGCAGAGCGCGACGGTGGACGGCGGAGGAAGCTCGCCGGTGACGCGAAACGTCAGTTGTCGCATGAAGTGGTCGACCAGACGCCCGGCGGCGATGTCGGCTCCCAGCGTATAACGCCAGTGCGCGAGACGCCCGTCGGCATCGCACAGTTCCAGCGTCCCGACGCCGGAATGATCGCGCCGGGAGAGGAGCAGCCCCGGCCGGTAAACCCAGCTCTGCCAGCCACCCGCATCAGCCGAGTGCACCAGCAGGCGCTCGCTACTCACCACGACGACGCCGCTGGCAAAACTCAGGCTTGCGTCGAGGTCGATTTCGAGCCAGGCCAGCACGCTCTCGCCGGCGGCGAGCCGTGAGTCGAGCTGCGTTGCCCAGGCCGCCGGCAGCGTCACCGGAGAGCTGGCGGCCAGTGGCGCGGCGGTAACGACGGACGGCGAATCGACAGCAGTCATGGGCTAGGCGGTTTCCAGGCGAGGTTGCGCGAATCAAGCCCGCGAGTATACCCGCGATATTCGCATCATGCCCGTCAGCGGACAATCGTCCCCCTGCCTGCGGCAGGGAATTCCACATCTGCGATTGCCCACCCTGCTGGCTGGCAGCCTGACGGCGGCGGTTTCGGCCGCACTTGTCGCCCGCTGGTCTGGTCCCGGCCTGCCATGGGGCCTCAATGGCGCACCGACCGCACTGCTGGTGTCCCTGATGGCAGGCTGGATCAAAATGGCTGAGGTCACCCGGGATGGCAGCAAGCAGAGCAGCAAGGGAAGCGAGCCGATAGCGACCGCCACCGCGTCAGAAACTGAGCCGATCGTGACGCAGATAGCCTTGCTCCTGCAAGCGGGCAACGGTCGGCATGAGGTTGAGGCCGGTCTGCAACTTGCACTGCTCGGCACGGCTGACCAGTTCACCGAGGCTGACGTCAAGCCGCTCGCTGCCGTTGGCGAAGGCGATCGTGTTGCCGCTGTCGGATGAGGGAAAAACCAGCGTGCGGCCCTCGAAAGCCTGCCGGATCCGCTCGGCACTGGCCTGAAATCCGCGCTCGCGACCAAGCAGGTTGACCGCCAGCAGCCCGTGCTCGCTCAGACGGGCGCGGCAGGCCTGGTAGAAAGGCAGGGTATCGAGTGCGCCGGCACGACCCTTGCCGTCGAAGCCATCGATCAGCATGCAATCATGGCGACTCTCCCCCGCAAGCATGTATTCGACGCCATCGGCGATCAGCACGCGCAAGCGTCGCGGATCGTCCGGCAGACCGAAGTGCAGGCGCGCGACGATCTCGACCTGAGGGTCGATCTCGACGACCGTGATCCGGGCGGCCGGGAGCTGATGGTAGATGAACTTGGCCAGCGATCCGGCGCCAAGCCCGATCAGCAGGGCATCGCGTGGCCACGGCGCTTCCCGCAGCAGCAGACCAGCCATCATCTCGCGCGTGTAGGGCAGTTCGAGGGCGTTGGGGCGCTGTATCCGCATCGCCCCCTGCACCCAGTTGGACGAGAAATGGAGGTAGCGCACCCCGGCTTTCTCGCTGACTTCGATCGAGTTGCGGATCATCCGGAGTTTTTGCAGGAACTGACGCAGCACTTTGTACGGCTACTCAAGGCGCGACGCGGAAAGATGGGGGCGTTACGCGGAAGGCGATGGGCTCGCCAACCCGAACAAGCCTGGCGAACGGCACGACCAGGTGCGGAAAACTGCCCGTGCCGGGTATCGCTTGAGACAGGCATGATGGCCGACTGTCGAGAAAAAGAGGAGTAGACAGGCTGTCTGGCTGCATCACATGAGCCGTGGCTGGGCGCCACGCGACCTCCGTAACATTCTATCCTGCCGGCCAGCCACCCGTCTGCTGCCTCTCGCGACAGCGCACCCTCGTCGCTGCCGTTGGATACTGCCCGACAGGTTTTGCTTGGTGCCGTCCAGAGGCTAAGATGACGGGCTTGGCGCCTGCTGCCACCCGGATAAATCATGAATCTCCTGAAGACACTCGCTACCGTCAGCGGCATGACCCTGTTGTCACGGATTCTCGGCTTCGTGCGCGACTTCGTGATCGCGCGCACCTTCGGAGCCGGGATGCTGACCGATGCCTTCTTTGTCGCCTTCAAGCTCCCCAACCTGCTGCGCCGCCTGTTTGCCGAGGGAGCCTTCTCGCAGGCTTTCGTTCCGGTGCTTGGCGAGTACCGCAACCGGCGCGGCAGCGAAGACACCAGGCAACTGGTAGACCGTGTCAGCAGTCTGCTCCTGCTCGTCGTGCTGGTGGTGACCCTGCTCGGCATGGCCGCAGCACCGCTGCTGGTCTACGTCTCGGCACCGGGCTTCAGCGACGACCCGGCCAAGTTCGCGCTGACCGTCGACCTGACACGCATCACCTTCCCCTACATTCTCTTCATGTCGCTGGTCGCGCTGGCCGGCGGCATTCTCAATACCTGGAGCCGCTTCGCCATCCCGGCGTTCACACCGGTCCTGCTCAACGTCTCGTTCATTCTGATGGCCCTGTTTGCCGCGCCGCATTTCAACCCGCCGATCATGGCGCTCGGCTGGGCGGTGTTCATCGGTGGTGCACTGCAACTGGCCCTGCAACTCCCCTACCTCAGGCGCATCGGCATGCTGCCGAGATTCTCGCCGACGTTGCGCGACGAGGGGGTCAGACGCATCTTCCGGCTGATGGCACCCGCCGTGCTCGGTGTCTCGGTGGCTCAGGTCAGCCTTCTGCTCAACACCATTTTTGCCTCCTTTCTAGGCACCGGCAGCGTCTCCTGGCTCTATTACGCCGACCGTCTGATGGAGTTTCCGGCCGGCATGCTCGGAGCAGCGCTGGGCACCGTGCTGCTGCCCTCGCTGGCCCGCTACCATGCCCGCGAGCAACTCGATGAATACTCGCGACTGCTCGACTGGGGCCTGCGCCTGACCTTTCTGCTGGCCGCGCCGGCGGCCCTCGCACTCGCCCTGCTCGCCGTGCCGCTGATCACCAGCCTTTTTCACTATGGGGCTTTCACTGCCAACGATGTCTTCAGAACGCGTGACGCCCTGGTCGCCTACAGTCTCGGCCTGCTGGCGATGATCCTGGTCAAGGTGCTGGCCCCCGGCTTCTATGCCCGCCAGAACATCCGGACGCCGGTCAGGATCGCCATCCTGACCCTGTTCGCCACGCAAGTGTTGAACCTGCTGCTGATCGGCTGGCTCGAACACGCCGGGCTGGCACTGGCCATCGGCCTGGCCGCCAGTCTCAACGCCACCCTGCTCTACCGCGGGCTGCGCCAGCTCGGTATCTACACCCCGCAACCCGGCTGGCTGCTGTTCTACGCCCGGCTCGGCTTGGCCATGGCAGCGCTGGGCGGCGCGCTCTGGTTCCTGTCTGGCGAGACGACCGACTGGCTGCGCTGGAACCTCACTCAACGCCTGCTGCGCCTTTCTCTGGTCGTCGGTTTGGGTGCCGCGGCCTATTTCGCTACACTATGGGTCGCCGGTTTTCGCATGCGGGATTTCAAACGCAGCGCGGCCGAATAATCAATCAGGAGGATTAGGCATGAAATTGATCAGCAGCGGTTTCACCGACGGACAGCCGATACCCGGCGACTTCGCCTTCTGCATACCCGATCCGGCGCACCACGTGTGCCTGGGCTGCAACCTCAACCCGCAACTGGCCTGGAGCGACGTGCCGGCGGGCACCCGCTCCTTCGCGCTGATCTGCCACGACCCGGACGTCCCGAGCCAGGGTGACGACGTCAACCAGGAAGATCACAGCGTGCCGGCATCACTGGCGCGGGTGGATTTCTTCCACTGGGTGCTGGTCGATTTGCCAGCCGATCGCCGGGAAATCGCGCAAGGCGAGTTCTCCGACGAGGTCACGCCGCGTGGCAAGCCAGGCCCGCACGCGCCGCACGGGATCAACGACTACACGGCATGGTTTGCCGGCGACAACGACATGCGTGGCGACTACTACGGTTACGATGGTCCCTGTCCGCCCTGGAATGACGAGATCGTCCATCATTACGTGTTCACGCTTTTCGCTCTTGATGTCGGCCGCCTGGACATCGAGGGCAAGCTGACCGGCCCGCAGGTGCGCGCCGCGCTGCAGGGCCATGTTCTTGCCGCAGCGACATTGATCGGCACCTACACGCTCAATCCGGCGGTTCGCCTCTAGCAGGCCAAGCGGCACGGGTTCTCCGCTCATGTAAAAAAGGCCGCGTCAGCGGCCTTTTACCCGTCTGCCGGGCAGCCGAGGCTGCCCGCCATCCAAGCAGGCTTACTGCACGCTGACCTCGACACGACGCGCCTCGGCGGGGTCGCCGCTGCCGGTGGTGACCTCGGGTTTGCGCAACTCGATCCGCTCTTCGGCGATACCGACGTTCTTGAGCGCGTCACGCACTGCTTTCGCCCGATTCTTGGCGACCTCCTCGTTGGCCGCCTGGCTACCACTCGGATCGTGGAAGCCTGAAATGGCAAGCTTGGCCGCCGGATTCGCCTTGGCGTAGGCAACGACCGCTTCGAGGATCTGGCCGGCGTCCGCCGGCACTTCCGCGACGCCCACCGCAAAGTAGAGCTTGGCTGCAGGCACGGCCGCTACCGGGGCCGCCGCCGGGGTGCTGACAAGCGGCTTGGCAACCGATGCCGGGACCATCAGCGGCACGATCATCAGGGCCACGATGTTGATGATCTTGATCAGCGGGTTGACCGCCGGGCCAGCCGTATCCTTG